>FWWL01000318.1_pt1 | contig 138483 bp, 101 predicted proteins | sample 2228331 | NCBI WGS metagenome assembly FWWL01 (sample SAMEA103939775, study PRJEB20133) | metagenome | reverse complement strand
TTATCAATATGCCTTCATTAATCTAGGGGATGCCTTTAAGCGCTTCTTCAAGGGAATAAGCAGTTATCCTAAATTTAGGAAGAAAGGCCACCATGATAGCTTTATCCTTGACAATTCCGGAAAGCCATTCAAGTTGTCAGGAACTCGCCATAAGCTGCCTTTTGTGGGCTGGGTTTCTACATTTGAGGCTCTACCCGAAAGTTGGGTTAAGAAAGTCACTATAACGCGCCAAGCAGGTGACTGGTATATTAGCTTTTTCGTAGAAATCACGCCAGAAATTACACCGAAATATCGAGAGAAAACCGGGGTCGATCTGGGAATTAACAATTTGGCGACTTGCTCCGATGGAACAAAGTTCTCTAATCCCAAAGCATATAAATCAGCCGCCAAAAAACTAGCTCGATTACAACGTCATTTAAGTCGGAAAACAAAAGGCTCGAAAAATTGGTATAAATGTCTCTTAAAAGTCCAAAGGCTACACCAAAGAGTAGCAAATATTCGGCGTGACACCATTCATAAAATCACTACTTTTTTGGCTAAAAACCACAGCCAAGTAGTCATCGAAGATTTGAATGTGTCAGGTATGCTGAAAAATCATTGTTTGGCGGGTTCTATAGCTGATGCTTCATTTTATGAGTTCCGTCGGCAACTGGATTACAAGAGCTCATGGTATGGTTCAAAGTTGATTATTGCCGATAGATTTTATCCATCCAGTCAACTTTGTTCTAACTGTGGCCATCGTCAAAAAATGCCCCTAGTCCGTCGGACTTTTGAATGTCCAAACTGTGGCCTGAAGATTGATAGAGATTTGAATGCCAGTATAAATTTAGAAAAATCGCCTGGTTCAGACGATTACACTTGTGGACGGGGTGCTGCCGACAGTCCCGGACGAAGCAAGAAATAAACATCAAGATCCGGCTATGTCCGGTTTTGTTTAAGTTTTATAGAGCAGATGAAACCTTCTATTGGCGTCAAAGAAGCGATTGAACAAAGACGGGCAGCCCGTGCATTCCGTCCTGATGTTATTCCCAAGGTGATTTTGGCAGAAATTCTGCGTTTAGGTTTGCACGCCCCGTCTGGGTTTAATCTCCAGCCTTGGCGATTTATTGTGGTGCGCCAGCGCGACAATAAGGAAAAATTAAAAGCTTGTGCCTTTAATCAACGGCAAGTGACTGAGGCGCCGGTGGTGTTGATTTGTTGTGGCGATCGCCGGGTTCTTGACCCAGATTATATTGAATCAGTGATTTCCTTGGGCATGAAAACCGGGGCGATCGCCGATCCACTAGCGGAATATATGCGATCGGCGATTCCTAAGATTTTTGAGAATAAACCCTCTTTTGAAAACATAGAAGCTTGGACAAACCGGCAAACCATGCTGGCCGTGGCACACTTAATGATTGTGGCTAAAAGCTATGGGGTGGATAGCTGCCCAATGGAAGGGTTTATTGCCTCTGAGGTGAAAACGGCATTTAATATACCGGAAGAGGTAGATGTTTGCTGTCTGCTGGCCTTGGGTTATGCCGCTGAACCCATGAAACCTTATGGGGGACGCTTTGAAACAGACCAACTGGTTTACAGTGAAACATTTGGCCAACCCTTTCACTAATAATTACCGATAATTACCGATAATTACCGATAATTTTAGAAAAGTCAAACACAAACCACTCTCACAAACTATTCTGGAAAGCAAGACTGTGGGGCAAAATTTATGAGTCAAACCGATTATCCAGAAAGATTGCAACAGCTATTGCAGCAGGTAGGGCTGAGAAGTTTGCGCGAACTCAGTCGCCAAGCGGGGGTTTCTCGTTGGCAGGTGCAACAATTACGGGAAGGCAAAGCGTTACAAATGCGGGGCGAAAGTTTGCTGAAACTCAGTGCCGCCCTGCAAATTTCCCTGCATGATTTAGTCAGCCAATTTGCTGCGGTGGAATTAACACCCCAAGAAAGACAAGAACCGAAAGACGCAACCGGAAAAACAGATTTCTATCAAGCAGAATATCAACGCTTAAAAACAGAGATGGCACAACAGCGAGAAGTTTTGATGCAGGAATTTCAGCAGTCTAGTTTACAAATACTGGAATCTTGGTTAAAGCAATGGCCAAAAGCGGTCTATGCTGCCCAGGAAAATCCTCGGTTACTCGCGGTGAATTTGTTGCCGTTAATGCGTCCCGTGGAAGAGTTGGTGAAACAATGGGGCGTCGAGGCGATCGCGGAGGTTGGTTCCCAGGTGGCTTACGATCCCCGCTGGCATCAACTCACCCAAGGAACGGCGGAACCGGGAGCAATGGTTACAGTAAAAAGTCCCGGTTATCGTCAAGGCGATCGACTGCTTTATCGCACCGAAGTTAGTCTATAATTAATTAGTCCATAAATTAGTCCATAAATTAGTCCATAAATTAGTCCATAAAAATAATCTTGAAAATATAATCCTGAAAATGGTTTTTACCTGAGAAAACTTACCTGGAAAAAATTTAGGGACTTATTGCTAATTGGCGATTTAGCAATTTACCCCGAGAGGATTGAGCCACCGGAAAATCTCTTGTTTAAGCAAATCCGGTTCTCGCTGAATTTCTTGCTTCACCCATTGGGCGATCGCATCGATAGGCGAAAACTCTTTTCCTGGTTTCCATTGCACATTTTGACTCAAGGGAGTCAGGTGATTCCCCGGCAGGATTTTCACCGTCACCATATGGGAAAATAGTTGCTGCAAAATGGAGTTTAAACTAAAAGTTTGATCCAAATCATCTTGTTTAAACTTAATTAACAAATTTCTCTTAACTTGGTATTTACGAGCAATAATATCATTAGTTTCCTGGGGATTTGGGCTAAAATCAAAATCAAAATCATCCGGTAAATTGTCCGCCCAAGGAATCGAGCGCCGCGCCGGAAAATTATTAAAAGAAATCAGAATATTCCCCGCCCGTTCCACGGAAAATAAACTACCAATTAATAAATGTAGCTTGCAGCCCATACTATGCCCTAATCCATAAACGGGCAAATAGCGATTCGGTAATTTTCCCGCCATTTGCAATTGTTCCACACACCACTCGAAGCTTGCCAAAACATTCCGGGCAATCTCGCGATGCTCGAAAGTATTAATAAAAGGTGTGGCAACGATCGCATAACCTTTTTTACTGGTGTCTTCTAATAAAGAACGATAGGTTAAATGGGGCGCTGCACCAATAAAAGCACCACCCAGAAAATGCACTATTCCCTTGGGACGAGAAGGAATATAAACCCAGTTACCAGAAAATTCTTGCCACTCCATATTTGTTACTTGTTGTTGGTTGTTGTAGGTTGGTTGTTGGTTGGGTTTTTCGTTAAAACACCACAGAGACACAGAGAGACACAGCGGACAGAGAGAACTAATTACCTTTGTGTCCTCTGTGTCCTTGTGGTTCAATTAATATGTCTAATAATACCACAAGTTGACCAAATTATCTCACAAATTTTTCACCGATGACGACGTTGGGCAAACCAAGATTGTAACTGTTGCCGACAAGGAGTTTCAAGAATGCCACCCAGTACCGATAATTTATGAAAAGAACAAGCACTATCGGGAATATTCGCTACAGTACGAATTGCCCCGGTTTTGGGGTCATCAGCGCCATAAACTAATAACTTTAAACGGGATTGCGCGATCGCCCCGGCACACATGGGACAAGGTTCTAAAGTTACATACAAAGTACAATCATTCAAATGCCAATTTTGTAACCGTTTCCCTGCCAAACGTAGGGCAATAATTTCGGCATGGGCGGTGGGGTCCTTGTCTCGTTCTCGGCGGTTTTCTCCTTCAGCAATTAATTCATTTTGACTATTAACAATCACCGCCCCTACAGGAATTTCCTCTGCTTTCCCGGCATTTTCTGCTAGTTCTAAAGCGCGAGTCATCCATTTTTTATGGTTTAAATATATGGGGTTTTGGCTCATAAATTAATCTTTTCTTTCGCCAAGGCGATCGCCTCTTCTGGGGTAGATATTTTACCTTCAGCGCGGGCTAGGGCAATTTCCGTCAGCAATTGGCCGATTTGTGGACTACTGGGGAGTTCTAAAGCTGCCATTAATTGTTGCCCTGTGACTAAAGGCGTGGGATGAGCAATTTGATTTTCTGGGTTAAGATATTTTTCTATCAATTGGTTTAAAAACCCGGTTTCTTTAAGAAACCGGGTTTCTTCGGTTACTTCTATTTTTTCCGCTATTATTTTAACAGCCAATGCTGGAAACATTTCTTTGACTTCCTGAAAGAGAAAATATTGTGATCGCACCAAATTATTCGGCTCAATAGTTTGGTATCGCTGCCAACCATGCACCACGCGAATCACCGAGTTAATTTCCGCCCGACTAAACTTTAAACGAACTAATTGGCTTTCCGCTTGCTTTGGTTCAGGAGATACCAAACACGCTAGTTTAGCCACCCCTAAATAACTAGAAATCCGCAAATTTTCCGACAAAGAAGTAGAAAGTTGCCGTCCCAAATCTGGCCAAGTTTCTGCTAACTTAATCGCCGCTGCATCAATTCTTTCTACCATAGCGAAATTTTCCCTCGTTGCATGGGAGAACCACATCCCTAGTAACCCATCTTCCCACGCGGTAGTCAAAAGTTTTGCCCCTTGGGGAGAATCCAGAATATAATTCAACTCGGTTCTAATTCTTTCTGCTGCCACCTGTTTCAGAAATGGTGCTAATTGACGGATGGCTTTTTGGGTCTCTGGATCGATGGTAAAACCCAATTGGGCAGCCTGACGATAAGCCCGCAATAACCGCAATGGATCGTCTGCCAAATTAGTAGGAGAAACCATGCGAATGATGCCACTTTTAATATCTGCTTCACCATTAAAAGGGTCAACAAATTCACCAGTCCGGGGATGATAGGCGATCGCATTCATGGTATAGTCTCGTCGCCCTAAATCTGTAATTAAAGTAGACCCTTCTTGTTTAGCAAAATCTACAGTTGCATTTTGAAAAACCACCCTAGCAATCTTACGTTTCTCATCAAGTACCACAAAACCAGCCTTATATTCTTTGGCAATTTTACTGGCAATGCTCACCGCTTGACCGGGCAAAACAAAATCCAAATCAAGATAGCCTAATGCAGTGGACTGGATTTTCCCTTGCTTTTGCAGCAGGGCATTTCGCACCGCCCCTCCGACCAAATAAGCATCATGCGGCAACCATTCCAAACTAAATGGCCAAGTTTCTGGGGATAAAATAGCGATATTTTCCATATTTTTGCTGTTCATGGGTATTCGGGTAGGTATCTAGACCGAGGGACTCGACAACTTCAGGACTGTATAAGCTAGATTAACAAAAAGGTCGTGAAGTTTGTCGTGGAGGAAAGTCGAGATGTGTATTTGTGTTAATTGCCATTATGTAGACCGTTGCATCACTTATCACGCGGTGGAAACCCAACACCAACAACCCCATTTAACTGATGATCCAGATTTTGATCCCATTGAACCATCGATTAATGTGAATATTCGCTCTCAAGCAGATGCGATCGAGATTGAATGGGATGTAGTTGGTTGTAGCAGTTTTCAAGCAGAAATGGGTAAATGGGCTCGGTTGCGTCCGGGAGAAGCCATTCCCACATAACCGAGGGTCGGAGAAAGTAGGGACTGGGGGTAAAAACCATCCTCTCGTCCCGAAAGCCCCCTCTGCTTTATCATTACAGCAATTTTCTATTAAATAAACCACAACGTTTCGCCCCTACGGAATGCTTCGCCTGATCGTGGTTTATTAATCTGAAAAATGCTGTAAAATAGACTTCTTGCAACGCCCTAAAAAGTAGTAGCTGTAGGTTGGACCCTTGGAACGAAACCCAACATTATAGTCATTTCAATTGTGATTTCTCAAGGCTCTGAGGGCGCAAGCATTGCGCCCCTGATGTTTTGTATCAAGGACAATTGAAATAAATAACCTTAACCGAGATGAATCGCAAACAGGTTTTTTATAACCGTTATGGGGTAGAAGAATACTATGTCTATGACCCGGATAAAAATGATTTAAGTGGGTGGTTGAGAGGCGAACATGGACTAGATATTATTGAGACCATGACTGGTTGGATCAGTCCTCGTTTAGGCATTAGCTTTGACTTATCCGAAGAGCAGTTACAACTTTTCCGTCCTGATGGTACACCTTTTGTTAGCTATGGAGATATTTCTCAACGGTTGGAAGTGGCATTAGAGGAGGTCGAACAAGAACGTCTTCGGGCTGAAAGATTGGCTGAACGCTTGAAGGCAATGGGCATCGATCCAGAGACGATTGATTGAAATCGGGGATTGAGAAACCGGATTTCTTGAGATATTAATTGCTGGGCAATGCCCACCAATTATTAAAGCGTAGGGTGGGCAATGCCTCAGTAATTTTTGACATTTTTTGACATTTTTGCTGATTATTCAGTTAGGCATCGCCCACCATTTTCTGCGACAAACCCGCAATTATTCAGCGGCACAATTTTCGGGAAATTGACAACAAGCGGCATATTTTTCTGAATGATAAGTTTCATTCCGTTTGCCAAATAAGGTATAGCGATTGTCCCGAATTTGCTCATAAAAGCGATCGCCCATCCATTTCATCCCTGGTAAAGCGCGATAAAAGGCGACAAAACCATTGCCTCCGGGCAACAATCGGCCAATTTCTTCTGCGGCATCACTGCCTTGCCAGCGGTTTTCTGGGGCATTAGCATCAATCAAAATCATCCCCAACTCACAATCTTTCGGCGTAATCTTAAACTGACTCAGGGTGGCATTATCCTGCATGGGAATATAAGAAAATAGCTGACCCTGGTCTAACTTTTCTAAAAATTGCACCAAGGTGACACAAAGATTGCAGTTGCCGTCATAAATTACATAATATTTCATCATTAAAATGCTCTAATTTCTCTGTGTTCTCTGTGTCTCTGTGGTAGTGTCTCTGTGGTAAAAATTAACCAGAATGGATTCCCGCCTGAAGTGAGAATGACAGGGCTAATAACTTTCTGCCAAAAGCGGATCTAATTTGCCTTCACTATCTAATTGATAAAGGTCATTACAACCGCCAATATGCTGGTCATTAATAAATATTTGGGGAACCGTGCGACCGCCATTCGCTCGTTCAGACATTTTGGCTCTCGCGGCATCATCCCCATCAATTTTATACTCAATATAATTCACCCCTTTCCAACTCAGCAACATTTTGGCACGAATACAATAGGGGCAAGTTTGCCAAGTGTAGATTTCCACTTTGGCTTTAACATTTTCTGGTTGACGACCCAATAGACGATTAATAAATCCAAACATATTTTAATGTTGATTGTTGTTTGTTGATTGTTGTTTGTTGGTTGTTGGTTGTTGGTTATTGGTTGTTGGTTGGGGTGTGGGGTGTGGGGCTGCCATCGGTGTGGGGTGTGGGGGGAAGAGAGATGCCTAGAGGAGAGATGCCTAGAGGAGAGAATATCTTTCCTCTTTCCTCTTTCCTCTTTCCTCTTTCCTCTTTCCTCTTTTCTCCCTTTCACTCTTCACTCTTCACTCTCTCCTCGAACAAATCACCAATAACCAATTAAAAAGGATTGGCAATGAGAGAGAAATAAAAGCCATTTTCTTGCCAGGTGCGATCGCGGGACTTGAAATCGATTAAAGGATAACCCCAATCAACTCTAGCGGTGAGGCGATCGCTCCACTGAAATTGTAAACCCAACCCCACAGAGGCCAAATTCTTCTCTTCTGGATCTGGCCCATCACTATTCCAACTGGTGCCCACATCCAAAAATGGCGCCACCTGCACCACAATACTACGGTCTTCCGTCTTAAATATAGGCAGGCGCACCTCTGCGGAAGCAAAAATCGCATTATCAGTCAACAAAGCATCCTGACGATATCCCCGGACACTTTGCTGACCCCCCAAACCAAACTGCTCCAAAGGCACCAGGGCATTCGGGGTTAGCTGCAAATCCGATCGCAGCAACAAAACGGTATCTGGGGCTAACAAGCGCAACAACTGCATTTGACCGCGCCAGCCAAAAAACTGACTATCCGGTTCATCATCATTCACCGTGGCACCAAACCAACCCACACCCACACTAAACTGAGAACGGGCGGCAAACACCTGTCGGGCATCACGGGCGGTCACTTCTTGGAAGAAACGCAAAATCGAGAGTCGGGTTTCCCCGTTATCATTCGCCCCAGGAGAGAGAGGGTAATTTACCCCTAATAATGATGTATCACTTTCCCGGCGCACCCCAGTAATCCCCAGAGAAAATTCTATCGTCGGGGTTTCGATTAATGGTTGGCGAAAGCTGAGTTCATAGTTGCGAGATTTAGCTTCAATATTTACCCGATCAAAGGGGGGCTCAATAATTTCACTATCCGTATTACTGTAGCTAAAAGTTAAACGACCGTTGCGAGCATTAACGGGAATACTATAGTTAGCTTCCCATTGATCGCTGCCTTCGGTGCGGGTATAATTCACACTCAGGGCATCACCATAACCGAGAAGGTTGGCGTGACCAAGACTCGCTTGTTGGCGAAAAGTCCCCACACTCGGAGCCCGACCATTATCAATAGTGAAAGAACTGCGATAAGGGGATGCCTCTCGGACGGTGACATCAAGTGTACTTTGCCCAGGACGAGAACCCGCTGAAAGTTCCGCTGAGAGAGTTTCAATTAAAGGATCGAGTTGCAGCATTTGCAAGCCCGTCAGCAGGCGATCCACATTTAAAGCCCCGTCCGTGGCGACTTCCAAACGCTTTTTCACATAGTTGGGTTTTAAATGGCTGGTGCCCGTGACGGTGATTTCTTCGATCGCCCCTTCCAGGACTTGAATATTCACCACCCCTTCAGAGAGTTCTTGGGGAGGAATAAAAGCCCCAGAGGTGATGTATCCATTACTTGTATATAATTCGGTGACTTTAGAACGGGCTTGCAACAGTTCGGCAAACGATAACGGGCGATTAGTGTACTCGGCTAAAAGTTCCTCAAACCTTGACGGAGCAAACACCGTACTGCCATTGACCAGGAATTTTCGGACTTCAATACTTCTGGGAATAGGGGCGCTGAAGTCCGGTGTCGGGCTGGGTGCCGTGGGATCTTGCGGCGCCGGTTTTAACAGTTCTTCTGGGGGTGGCAGTAAGGTGGGAGTCGGCAGTTCCGGCTGAGTGGCAGGCAGAGGGTTGGGAATATTGCTAGGGGCAGAAGGTTGGGCAGAAGGTTGGGCGATCGCTTCCTGGGGCAGCAAACCGCTGCTGAGTAGCAACAACGGTAATAACCCATAAGATCCGAATGAATTGATCAATTTTGCCCAGAGATAGTTTGCCCATATTTGGTTTAGGGGAGACAAGGGGGGACAGGGCAGGGTTTTGGCCTTCGCGCTGCGTATCGGAGGAAATCGTCGAGGCAAATTACCCCAGCGATCGGTGATTGCTAAAGATAAATCTGAAACTTTTGTAGTTAGTCGCATCTCAAATATCAAGAAAAGCTTAAATGGTCAAACAGGAAATCGGCATCTACAACAGCTACGATTCCTACATGGGATTTTCCGTGAGTTTAATCGTTTCCTGGGGCGAGATGCACCTTTACCTTTATGTTATTTTGGATCTCCCCTAGAGTCAGATCGTCACGGTATTGGGCTGGATAATCAGCATTCTCCTACCCTTGGACACTAACACTGATTGCCTAATTCACACAAGCCAAGCAGGTAACAATTTAGGTAACAATTTAGGTAACAATTTAGGTAACAATTTAGGTAACAATTTAGGTGACCATTTAGATTGAGCTGGATTTACCCGCTCCTTGTTAAGGATTAAATCCTGATTATTTTTGTTGATTTAAGATTGCTCAATTTTATAGCTTTTACGCTCAATTTTTAATATATATTTTAGTTGATTTCAATAAAAATAAGGCAGTGCCGTTAGCCATAATAAATTACTGAAAATTTTGATTTAACTAAAAATCAAAATAAATATAAGCTTGTCCAGTTTCCGGGGCAAATATCCAAGCCACATAAAGTAAGACCGGGACTAACATAATTTTCACTGGCCAATTAATTTGGAATTTCAACTGTTTATATAAGGTATAGGATAAGCCCATCAAAATCCCTAAAGCACCCAACAGAAAAGCCAAATCCAATCGGTCAATGCCCAAAGTTTCCTGATAAACTTTTTGGGCAAATTGAATATCAGCGGGATGTCCCCACAAATGGGAAAATACCCAGGTAGAATCTTTTAAAACGGGTAGGCGAAACACCACCCAAGACATAAATACCATGCTTTGAGTTAAACCCCAAGCCAACACCACACCAGGAATACTTTCCCACCAAGCTTTCAAGGCATTTACTTGTTCAGAAATAGCATCGGTAATGCGGTGAATTGCTAAGGCTAAACCATGTATTCCTCCCCAAATAATAAATCCCCAAGCTGCCCCATGCCAAATTCCGGCAATTAGCATCACGATTAACAAATTCAAGCAAGTTCTAATCAAGCCTTTGCGGGAACCCCCCAAGGGAAAATAAAGATAATTCCGCAACCAGTCTCCTAAGCTAATATGCCACCGTCGCCAAAAGTCCGCAATGTTGGTACTAAAATAAGGAAAATCGAAGTTTTCGGGTAGATTAAATCCCAATAATAAGGCGGTGCCTCTAGCCAGATCCACATAACCACTAAAATCTAAATAAAGTTGCAACCCATAGGCAAAAATTGCCAGCCATAAATCGCCACTGCCTGCCCTTTGTAAATTATCAAAGGTCAAATTTACAAAACTACCGAGGCGATCGGCGACGAGTCCTTTTTTCACTGCCCCGCCCGCAATTAACCAAAGCCCCTCAATAATTTGATGAGAGGCGGGAAAATGAAGTGTTTTCAGTTGTCTAACGAAGTTATGATATCGGGTAATTGGCCCAGAAATTAGTTTGGGAAAGAAAAATTTATAAGCCGCAAATCGGAGTAATTGACGACTCGGTGGGGCGCCCCGATAAACATCGACTAAATAAGCAATACATTCGAAACTAAAAAAGCTAATCCCTAGGGGTGGGGTGATATTTTCGGCGTACCAGGTGGCAATTTCTCCCGCTATGGGCCAATTGAACAAAGTTTCGGCGGTAATGCAGAAAAATGCCACATATTTGAAGCCAAATAAAAGTAAAACATTAAACAGAATGCCAATGGACAAAATTAGATATTGGAAATTTACCAGGGTGAGAGAGGCGATTTTTCCGGTGATGGTTTCATGGGGGCTATCGATTTGTGCGGAGTTTATTTTTCCGACTCGTAAGCTGTTGCTCCAGCCCAAAACTCGGCCAAAGCTATAGTTAATTAGGATGCTGAGTAAGAGCAGGGGAATGTACTTAACTTGTAGGGATGCGTAAAATATCAAACTGGCAATCAGCAGCAACCACAGGCGCGATCGCTGTTTTTGCACCGTCCAGTAAATTACTAGAAGACTTAGCAGGAACAGGAAGTAAAAAATCGAGATAAATGTCATTGAAGGTCTTGATGATAAAAAATTAAGGATGCTAACTTATACCTATATATAATAAGGGCGAAGCATTCGCGCATCTATCTTATCGGTTTATTCCGAATATTTCTACGCAAATGTTTCGCCCCTACAGCCCTACAGCCCTAAAGCCCTACAGCCATTAATTAGATTGCAACTGGGCACTTAAAATTTGGCCAATGCGTGTACGGGTTTCTTGTAAATGAGCCACCGTTGCTAAGTCCAAATCATTTTGGCGCTTTTTCAGGGTGCTTTCTAAGGCTTTCTCTAGCTGATGCAAATTGTACCAAGCTATGGTGCGGGCATCTTCGGGGACTCGGGTTTGCCGCAAGACCATCGCCGCTAAAAGATTTAAATGTTCCCGTTGCAACGATCGCCGGATGGTAGAAATGTGGGTGAGTTGCTTAGGATCTTGGAGGACTTCAGTCCAGATCCCTTGCTTGAGGGTATTGAACAATTCGGGAATGGTCAAAGACTCAGCCTCAGAAGTTTTCAGTTCCAGGTCACGCAGACGCATTAAACGGGCAGGAGATAATAGGGAACTGAGGACAACTTGTTGCAGATATAGAATGCGATCGCCGATGGGATAATCCAAGGGAAAGACTAGGGTGCGAGTCCCCCAGTGAGACCAACGTTGCGGGGCTAATTTATTCAGCAGTTCTGGGGAAAACTGAAAGGCATTTTCATCAAAAACATAAGACTGAATGACTTGCAGGGCTTCTCGTTGTCTTTCCACCGGAATAGGTTCAAAGGGCAAGCGACGGCGAACGCTTCCCGGTCGGATCCGTTGAAAAGACTGCCCCCCCACATAGAGGGTAATATTTCTCACCTGACGGAGATAGTAAAAATAAAGACTATCAAAGCGATCGCGCACTTCACTATAACTATCCCCACTGACTAAGTAGCGGCGATCCAAACGCTCCCATAAAGTGCGGGTATTTTCCAACTGCCATTGGGAATATTGCAACATATTGCTGCTTAAATCAAAGGCATTGGCGAATGGATCGAGAATATCAAAAGCATCCTCATCCGTAGAATAAGCTAACTCTGGTTCCACCGAAGACGCTCTAGCAATTTCTTCTAAGACTCGCCGTTCCGCGTCTGGGGAAAAGGCATCTATCGGCTGATAACCATACTGAATCGCCCATATATCATAGGGCCCAACCACCTGAGAAAAATAGTCACCCTGTGGCATCCCAGGGGGGGCTAAATTGACTGGCAAATAGTCCATCACTGATGCGGCTAGACCTTTTTCGCGGGTAATGGTGCGATCGTGTAACTGTTCTGGAGATAACATCGTACTGGCATGAAAATTATGGCGCAATCCCAGGGTATGTCCGACTTCATGGGCGGTGAGAAATCGCAAATACTGATGAATAAAATCTTGCATTTCTTGACTGCTGGGCAATACATTATTCACCATCGACAAAGACATGGCTGCGATCGCCAAATTTTGGGCTGATTCCATGCCATAACAAAAGTCATATTTACCCCGCAATTGGGAAAACAATCCCCCAGCATTTGAGCCAGTTTTAAATATGGCTTGACCGGGCGACAAATTAGCTAAAGTATCAGAAAATTCCGCGCCCATACAGTTGGATAAATTGGCAAAATTGTTGATTCCATCCGGTTGGCTGCTGGGACTTTCGATGTAGTTGCGATATTCTCCTTTCATAATTCTAATCACATTCGCATCTAGGATAATATCCGCATCTAAAATTTGTCCCGTCATGGGGTTGACTCTGGATGGCCCTAAACCCAAAAACCACGGTTGAAAAGAACTCGACCAGCGAATTGTGTTGTAGCGGACATCAGCGGGATCCCAGGTAGCATCGTCCGGCATTTGTTTGACCGCGATCGCATCAATAAAACCGGCTGCTTCAAAAGCTTTATTCCACATTAAAACCCCTTCCCGAATGGCATCCCGATATTCCAGAGGCACCGTATTTTCGATCCAGAAAACAATCGGTTCTTTCGGCGGAGATAAGGGGGCATTCGGGTCTTGTTTTTCCAAATGCCAGCGATTGATATACCGCACAAATGGCTCTTTTTGTCTTTCAGAAAAATCTCGATAAGCGGTGACAAAATAGCCCACTCGTTCATCTGCTAACCGAGGCCGATAGCCATTGTTTATCGGTATTTCCGAAAAACTATAACGCACTCGCAAGGTCAAGCCTCGGCTATCCGGCAGACTAGGAATTGAAACTAAAGGATTATCACTTTTAAAGCCATAAACTGCCTCAATTTCTACGTTTAAAGGAAAAGCTTTGGTTTCCCCAAAATAAGACTGATTATTATCTTTTTTGTAGCTAGGATCTAATAAAATTGGTAAATAATCACTCAGTTGACTCAGATCCTTTTCCGTCATTAGCAAGTCGTTCAGGCTAATTAACAGAGTTTTCCGGGTGGGATGAATACTTTTAATCGGCAGGGAGTACAGCACCGAGTCACTAAAAGAAGTATCCAGCGAGCGCTGCAAGGGGTCGCCAACTTCCGTCCTAAAGTTGACATTTCTTACCACAAAATGTACCCGATTTTGGACTTGTTGGAAATAGAACATGATATCTTGCAACGGCATCCCTCTTAACAGAGGCGCTTGGCCAATACCTGAATTTAAAGTGACGATACAGAGAAAATTTTGATTAAGTTGCTCTGGCTTAATTTCTAAGTAAATTTGGGCAGAATCTTTTTTTCTATAGAGATTGAATAAACCCTCTAATTTCTCCGTATTTTTAATTACTTCATCAAAAAGAAGTAGTTTTTCAGACCCGGCCAAGGTGGAGTCTGAATTAGCATTTACTGAAGCGGAAGAGGCTTGATTTAATGAGGTTTGAGCCGTGACTGCCCCACCCCAAATTGCCGCCAAACCAAAACTAAGCCCTAAGCATAACAAGGACTTAAAAGGTTTGAGATTTTTTTGATTTTTTTGCTTTTTCATGGGTTTTTATCAGGCCGACTACGCCAAATAATCACAAATTATTTTTGCAATAAGTATCACACATAGAAATACCCTGAAATAAAAATAGATGGACGGTCATCTCTTTAATTCTGAGCCGTTAAACTCAGAATTTTTAGACAGTTATCGTCCGATTTTTTAAGGAAAAAAACGATTTACTTGATTGGAAAATATAGTAGATACCCAGCTTTGAGGAAAATGCGGGGAGAGCCAAATGTCGGTTGGTTGATAATTTTTCCGTCAGATGATCTCCTTTCCTTTGTTTATATTATATTTTATCTTAAGCGTTCAAAAGTCTGCCGGAAACTTCAGGATAAATCCGCAGGGATTTATTTTTTCAGAGAAAAATTGTAGGAATTTATTTTTTCAGAGAAAAATTGTCACACAGAACTAAAGAACTGTAGAGACTGATGGGTCTTCGGGATATTGCTGCCACGGGACGCCGAAGCGATCGCTTTCCCTAGGGGCAATTCCTTGGGCGCGGTGGTTGCCCCGCCTTGGGTATTTGCTGTCACCCGGCGGAACCTTCACCCCCTTGCCATGACTCGAAGCAAGTTATACCATTTCTAATTAAAGATGCAACTCATTTGGGGCGCAAGCCGAAGCGCCCCTACAATATTTGGTGATTTGGCATCTGTAGGGGCGCTTCGGCTTGCGCCCAAATTAACCTCGAAATCGTAGCAATAATTTTTGAAATTGGTATTATTAAAAAACACTCGTGGCCAGCCTCCAGCCGGGGAACGAGAATCATCAAAAAAATTATCAAAAAATCATCAAAAAAATCATAAAAAAACCGCTCCCTAAATTTCCGGGATGGTTTCGTCAAAATACAATTAACCGCTCACTTTTGGTGAGGGGTGAGCGAGTTTATCTATTTAACAAAAAGAAATTATCCAGAATTTTGGGGTAATTCTGGATATTTAGTTTGACATCTTTTTTGACATCTTTGAGGGATTTCATCATTAAAGTTCTAAATATCATCGAGACTGCTGACTTGCTTTCCAGGTGGTATAGCTGAGGATTCCCGTAGCCCCTAGAGCGAACCCCATCCCCGTGGGAACTCCGGCAACAGCGATCGCCAAACTGCCCACCCAAAGAGTTAAGGAGTAAATAAACAACACCGTTAATCGGTGAGACAACCCCGCGTCCAGTAAGCGGTGGTGCAAATGACGTTTATCCGCCACAAACGGTGATTTCCCATTGCGTAAGCGGTCAAAAATCACCGCTGACATATCTAAAATTGGCACGGCTAAAATCAGATAAGGCAAAATCACGGCGGTGACAGCCGTAGTTTTCACCAAACCAACCACTCCGACTCCGGCTAAGGTAAAGCCCAGATAATAAGAACCGCCATCCCCCATAAAAATTTGCGCCGGATTGAAGTTATAGCGTAAAAATGCTAGGGTCGCACCGGCTAAAGCGGCAGCAATTAAAGCTGCTGCCGGTTGATTCATGGATAGGCTGACGATCATCATCACCATTGCCGCAATGCTACAGACCCCCGCAGCCAAACCATCCAAGCCATCAATCCAGTTAATTGCATTGGTTAAACCCACTAACCACAAAATCGTGATGGGAAAACTAATCCACTCTGGTAAATTCACCAAGCCCACATAAGGAATGCTAACGAAGGCAATTTGAACCCCAACTTGCCAAGCAGCCCCGGCGACAATGGTTTGTAAGAACAAACGCATAAAAGCCGATAACCCAAATAAGTCATCGGCCAAACCAATTAGGAAAAATAGTAACCCCCCGATGGTTACTCCCCAAATTTCATAGTCTTTTTCTGGAGGTAGAACCCCGAAACCACCAAGCCACCAAACGATTAATAGCGCACTAATGCTGCCCAAAAATATGGACACTCCGCCAAGGCGCACCATTGGTTTACTGTGCAACTTACGGCCTCCTGGAAGGTCGAACCTTCCACTTTTGAGACCAATTTTTTTCACAATTGGGGTTGTCCAGAGGACAACCAAAGACGCAACTAAAAAGGCAACCAGGTGGTAAATCTGGTAAGGCATATCAAAAGTAGTTAGGGTACAAAGTCAAACGTCTTATTTTAGCGTTTACCTACAATTACTGTATTCTAGGCAATACTCCGCAAATAAACTTAAATTTATTTTTGTTCAAATTTATGCTTTAAATAATTAACGTTATTTGTTATTTATTATTTGATATTTGTTATTTGCTGGTTAGAGGGTAATTGAAAATTATTAATTGATAATTAACAATTTTCAATTGTTCTCCCCCGCACAAGACGCTCCCTCCGCTCCCTGCGCTCCCCCTAAGTCCCCATGCTTAAAGGGGATTTCGGGGGATATTCTAGGCCGCTCGCTGATGTATCTTTACCCTCAAAATCCTGGACTTATGCTAAAGCCCCCACGGGAATTTTGAGGTGAGGATACAGGGGAAAGCGATCGCACAAGGCACTGACCCGCCGACGACAATCAGCGGCCACGGATCCATCGGCGGGATTTTGCAGGCGATCGGCAATAATATTGGCAATCTCCTTAAACTCTTCTGGTCCCATACCGCGACTGGTGACAGCGGGAGAACCCAAGCGCAGACCACTGGTGACAAATGGGGATTCTGGGTCAAACGGCACCGTATTCTTATTGGCGGTAATATTCACCTCGCCCAACAGCTGATCCGCTTGTTTGCCGGTCATGCCAATACTGCGTAAATCTACCAGCATCACATGATTATCCGTGCCACCGGAGACCAGCTTAAAGCCGCGATCGCTCAATTGATGGGCCAATGCGCGGGCATTCGTAATCACCTGACCGGAATAAGTTTTAAATTCTGGTTTAAGGGCTTCGCCAAAGGCTACTGCTTTAGCTGCAATCACGTGCTCTAATGGACCCCCCTGACTGCCGGGGAAAACCGCCTTATCCAACTTCTTACCCAACTCCACATCATTACTGAGGATTAAACCACCACGAGGGCCACGCAGGGTTTTATGGGTCGTCGTTGTCACCACATGACAATGGGGCACCGGGTTGGGGTGATGACCTGTAGCCACCAAACCAGCGATATGAGCCATATCCGCTAACAAATAAGCCCCCACCTCATCCGCCACTTGGCGGAACTTGGCAAAATCAATAATCCGAGGATAAGCAGAATAGCCACAAATAATTAATTTAGGCTGATGTTCCTTCGCCAAGGCCAAAATTTGGTCAAAATCCAACTGTTCGGTCTCTGGGGATACCCCGTATTGCTTAACCTTAAACCACTTACCGGACACATTCACCGGCGAACCGTGGGTTAAATGACCGCCGTGGGACAGATCCATCCCCATAATCGTGTCACCGGGTTCCAACAAGGCCAAAAACACCGCAAAATTTGCCTGGGCGCCAGAGTGGGGCTGCACGTTTGCCCATGCCGCGCCAAATAGCTGCTTTGCCCGGTCAATGGCTAACTGTTCTATTTGGTCGATATACTCGCAACCACCGTAATAGCGTTTTTTTGGCAAGCCTTCCGCATACTTATTGGTTAAGACTGACCCTTGGGCGGCCATCACTGCTGGAGAAGTAAAATTTTCACTGGCAATTAGTTCCAAGTGAGTTTGTTGACGGTGCAGTTCTTGCTGAATCAAACCGGCAACAGCGGGATCGGTCATGGCTAGGAAATCTAAGTTAGTCTGAGTCACCGAATCATTCCTCATCTAGAAATTAACTAGAAATTAATTATTGTAGTAGGTTGGGTTGAGGCAGGTTCACCAACCATCAAAATTCTCGGCATGAGCGCTCTCAAGAAAACCCTGGCGGTAGTAAGTAAGCAAAATGAAGCAAAAGATACGACATCCTGGGTTTAATTTACATTAAGCTATGTTTCAAATTGCCCGACATTCCCTGGGGTTTGACCTAAAATAAGTTTATGTATGGTCATAAGGGATCAACTGGAGGTGTGCCATGCTGGTCATTGTGATGGACGATCAGATCCTAAATCCACAAGCCGTTTGTCAAAACTGCCTACTTGCCGATCGCACAGGACAACCTCGCTGGCGACATGGACAACTTAGCTGTGGTCATGCAGTGAGAAACTTTGCCGAGGGCAAACCAACCCAATATGAATGCGAGATGGGCTTTCGCATCACCAATATTGATTAATCGGAATTACGCATCAACCGTTGGCGTAGGGCGGGTTTTAGGATCCCAAGACCCTACCCTTAAGATTTGAAAAGATTTGGGACGGAACAGGAACAGTTCAACCGAATCTCCAGATTAAAATAGCATATCCAAAGCATATCCAACTCCGTAAATCATTGGCGGTAATGATGAGGTTTTAATCCAAACTGATTCAGGACTGGTGCAAGGCTGATTTTGCTTGGCCATCATGTTTCCTCTACCTGGGGTTTTCCCCCTGGGGATGTGGAGGTTGAGGCAACTAGGGTGTTGGTGCGTTATCCTAAATGATAGGCTGACTCAATTTAAGCCGATGATTTTTCCTTGATTAACCCAGGAGATCCCAACATGACTTGGCGCGGTTCCACCACTATCGGCGATCGCCTACTGGCTTGCTTGCCCTATATTTTACCATTAGTTAATGTTTTAGGTTTTGGCGCTTATTTATTCGCCACTTTCCCCGCATTAATGGCTTTGCTGATTCCTTTTTTACCTTTGCTACTATTATATTTTAGGATGGTGGGCACTATTCCTTATGGAGAGTTAATCATTTTCTTGGCCTTATTTTTATTAGTAGCGAGAAACTACAAAGTTAAGCATTTTATCCGCTACAATACAATGCAGTCCCTCTTATTATCAATTTTCCTCAGCTTATGCCATTGGACTTTGGAACTGCTGGGCTTTCCCCTGGCAGTTATTCCAGGTGGAAGTTTTAATTCAAATTTATTTACTAATGTCATTTCTACCACCATTTTCTTGGGAATATTCGGCGCAATTGTGTATTCCCTATTTGAAACCATCAGAGGAAATTATGCTGAAATTCCTGTTGTTTCCGAGGCAACTTATACGCAAATACGTTGATTTCTAATTGAGCCACCATAAAAGACAACAATTGAATTTAGCATTTATTCAAAATATATCGGGGTGAATATATAGGGTTAATGGGGTTTAAAGCATCTAGTTATAGGCTGGTTTTTTAATAATTATTATTTTCGCCCAAATTTTCATTGGGCAATAATTAAAAAACGATGTTTTTTGGCAGATGAAAAACATCAATTGAGTAGGCGGCGCGGGGCAAGCAGATATTCGAGCAGCTCCCATTATACTATGGGCGGAATAATTTTGGCCATTGACTTATTGCCATCTAGGCAATAGACTGAATTTGTGCTAAACTAATTCTAAATTAATTAGAGATATTGTGGCATCACAGACCACTGAATGCCTTGAATACGCTATCCTAAAATAATTAGTCAAATTAATCCTTTAACCCTAAAAAACAGGAGATTTCCGATGAATGGACGGGACACCGCCCCAGGTTTAGAGCGATTTTACGCCAGCCTGCTCTATCTGCTGCCCCTATTAGATGGCATTGTCTTTGGCGTTTTCTTATTCAAGCAAATTCCCCCATTACAACTGCTGTTTCTGCCGCTGCTACCACTGCTCCAGATTTATAACTCTTTCCCCTTTGCTGGACTGATTATTTTCTTTGCGCTCTTATTCGGAGTGGTGAGAAACGACAATATCAGTCATTTCATTCGGTTCAACACCATGCAAGCGATATTATTGGACATCGTATTAATTTTATGTCGTATAGTATTGCAGCTTGTGGAAAAAACTATCCCGGTTGCTTTGGTGGTGGAGACTTTGTACAACACTGTTTTCTTGGGAATTATTGCCGCAGTAATCTATGCAGTGGTGCAGTCTGCCAGAGGAATTTATGCGGAAATTCCCGCCATTTCTGATGCGGTGAAGATGCAAGTGCGTTAATCAGAAGTGTTTTTTCCCAAAGGGGTAAGCATCGGGAGTAGGGTGGGCTTGCCTAAAAGCCTACCCTACTTTAATTATTAGACAGATGTCTGTCTAGTAATTATTGTTTTGATTGTCTGAGGGTGACGATATTTTCCAACCAGCCGATCCCTTCGATTGCCACGCGGACGCGATCGCCCACTTGCATTGGTCCGACCCCTTCAGGAGTGCCGGTTAAAATCACATCTCCAGGCAACAAAGTCATCACCTGAGAAATATAAGAAACGAGGACATCTGGGGGAAACACCATATCATCAATCAGAGACGATTGCACGGGTTGCTCCAGGTCATTCAGAAAGGTTTGCAACCGTCCCCCTGGACTCAGTTCACGCACAATCCAAGGTCCAAGGGGACAGAAAGTATCAAAACTTTTGGCTCTAGTCCATTGTCCATCTCTTTGCTGTAAATCTCTAGCGGTGACATCATTGGCGATCGTATAGCCCCAAATTTTTCCTTGGACTTCTTCAGGGGTGCAGTCCACACAACGCTCTCCAATCACTAAAGCCAATTCCCCTTCATAATCGACTCTTTCTGACTGGGGAGGATAGCGAATCTCGTCGCCATGAGCAATCACCGCTGTGGGTGGTTTCATAAACAGTAAAGGTTCATCGGGTACAGGGGTGCCCATTTCTGCCGCGTGTTTGCCATAATTTTTCCCCACGGCGACAATTTTGGACGGAGTAACCGGAGCCAGCAATTTATAATTGTCAGGTTCCAAAGACTTTTCCGTTGGCTGACCGCCTAGCCAAGGTGGTGCATCCAACACTTGAACCCCACGGTTCGTTTGTAGCAACCCGTAGTAAACCTTGCTTTCGGGGGTTTGAATGCGGACATAGCGCTGTGCCATAACGTTAAAATGCGAGAAATAGTGGATTTTTGTTTTGTCGGATTAAAATCAATAGATGGCTGGGAACTCTGATTCTGATGATTCCCTCGCCCTAAGCTAAATTCGGCCCGGATATTTTGGATTTTTACCGGCTTGAGGGCTGCACTCTGGTATTGGCAAAATCATAAGGTTTAAGCTAGTCAAAAATATCGATTTTGGCATCGGTATGGAGAAATAATCTGAAATGATCATCTGAGATAATTTGCTACACATCCCTCCCTCTCGTCCCACTGTGTTGCTACTTAATGAACAGAAATGAATCGCTCGCCACAGTTCCACAGGTTTTAGGCTTCGGTTGCATCCGCCACCCATGAAGCGCGATTCGCTCTTCGAGCGATTCCGCGAAGCGGAATCGCACAGTCGCACCCCAGACTATCGGTACTGGCAGAATCAGACGTAGCAACACCCAGATTTAGCCTAAATCCTCTTTATTTGCGGCAGTCCCGACTTTTTGCAAAACGATTTCGAGTACCCCTGGACTTATCCCCTTCGCTCCGATACAATAGTATGTTGGCGGAGATTTTTTGAGAAAAATCTGGGCAGGGATCGAGAATCCCCAACAAAATCAAACCTTACTTCTTGGGTGGTGATGCTTGGCGATGCAGTCGGCTGACCAGCTGGCGGCAAACAAACAAAGCCACAAAAGCCAAAGAAGTCTGAATGTCCAAAAGGAGAATTGGAAGATGAAAGATTTCATGTACGAAACCATGTACATTCTGCGCCCTGACCTGGGAGAAGAGCAAACTGAGTTGGCGATCGCCACCTATCAAAACCTCTTGCGGGAAAATGGTGCAGAAATTATCGAAACTCAGCATCGTGGTAAGCGTCGTTTGGCTTACGAAATTCGCAAATATCGTGAAGGCATTTATATCCAAATGAATTATCGGGCCGACGGGAAAGTGGTTGCCCTGCTGGAACGCACCATGCGAATTAGTGAAAATGTGATTCGCTACCTAACCGTCAAGCAACCCTTAACCGTAGTGAATCAAGCGGAAGCAGCAACCGCTCAAGCTTAATCTGGGTTTTGGGTGGTCGAGCGATGCTCTTGGCGTCATCAAAAACCCCCATCTTCCCATCCTCAATTCCGCATAGATACTTAGGATTTGACATCAAAGCAAGCACTAAGTAACAATTAAAGGTTGGCTGTCTATTTTTGCTCGGATCAGGTGGAAAAAACGCTGAAACATCGCCAGCATTCATAGAGCAACCAGCTACAGCTACCTGTACGGCAACTATCCAAACAATTCTATGACTTACGCAATTATCGAAATGAGCGGCACACAACTCCGAGTGGAACCAGGTCGCTTTTATGATGTGAACCGGCTGCCGGTAGAAGCTGACGGCACCATAAGTATTGACCGGGTGTTACTGGTCAAACACGAAGACAATATTCATGTGGGTCAACCCCTCGTAGAAGGGGCTACCATCGAGGCCACGGTCATGCAACATATGCGTGGCCGTAAAGTGCTGGTGTACAAAATGAAGCCGAAAAAGAAAACTCGGAAAAAACGGGGACATCGGCAGGAACTCACCAGAGTAATGATTAATTCTATTAGTCTCAATGGTTCTGTGTTAGCCGCCGCCAATGTAAAGACAGAACAAGGCGATACCTAAAATATTGAGTATGCGCCAAAATATGAGCGCCAAATATGAGCGCGAAATATAAGCGCCAGATATGAGCGCCAGATATGAGCGCGAAATATAAGCGCCAAATATAAGCGCGAAATATAAGCGCCAAATGTGAGCGCCAAATATAAGCGCCAAATATGAGCGCCAAATATGAGCGCAAACATCTTCCATTCCTATTCGTGGTTGGTCGTGAAAGAGAAATCGTTCACAGCCAACCATCAAGGATATCCGGTTAACCGCTCGCAATTCAGCATTGACGGTTTACACTGAATTATTCACATACATGAGAGGAAACAAATGGCTCATAAGAAAGGTACAGGTAGCACTCGCAACGGTCGTGACTCGAATGCCCAGCGCCTTGGGGTGAAACGTTACGGCGGTCAAGTGGTTAAAGCTGGCAATATTTTAGTCCGTCAGCGGGGAACTAAATTCCACCCAGGAGCAAATGTGGGCCTGGGCAAAGATGATACTCTGTTTGCCTTAATTGATGGTGTGGTGACTTTTGAGTATAAAACCAAGTCCCGCAAAAAAGTTAGTGTTTATCCCGTGGCTCAAGAGACAGCCTAAACACCAGATATCCTTTAAATCAAGGCAAAAATCTATGAAAAAAGCACACTCGGATCGGGTGTGTTTTTTTTCGCCTATGGCCTTTCGCCTATGGCCAGAGCATTTTTTCCGGCTGGAGGACTTTGTAACGAATCGTTACCAAATTAATTATTTGGAAGTCAACCAGAAGTTTTACACTGGTTTTACTTAAGATTATTGCACAGATTATTGAACTGGCGTTAACTCCTATGTTTCCAACTCACCGCCCCCGCCGTCTGCGTAGTCATCCTCAATTACGCCGGATGGTTAGAGAAAATATCGTGACGATCAATGATTTAATTTACCCCCTGTTTGCCGTACCGGGAACTGCGATCGCCAACGAAGTGAAATCCATGCCCGGAGTTTATCAGCTTTCCGTGGACAAAATTGTTGAAGAAGCGAAACAAGTCTATGACTTAGGCATTCCCGCGATTATCCTATTTGGCATTCCCGAAAGCAAAGATACGGAAGCAACTGGCGCTTGGCATGATTGCGGCATTGCTTAAAAAGCCGCCACTGCCGTCAAAGAGGCTGTACCAGACTTGATTGTGATTGCCGATACTTGTCTCTGTGAATATACCAGTCATGGTCACTGTGGCTATTTGCAAGTGGGTGACTTAACCGGACGGGTGCTGAATGACCCCACCTTAGAATTACTAAAGAAAACCGCCGTGTCTCAAGTGAAAGCCGGGGCGGATATTATTGCTCCTTCCGGGATGATGGACGGGTTTGTGCAAGCCATTCGGTCGGCTTTAGATGAAGCCGGATACGAGCATATTCCCATTTTGGCTTATTCGGCCAAGTATGCCTCTGCCTATTATGGGCCGTTCCGGGATGCGGCCGAGGGGGCGCCCCAATTTGGCGATCGCAGCACCTATCAAATGGATCCGGGCAATGGCAAAGAAGCCATCAAAGAAATTGAACTGGACATCGCTGAGGGCGCTGATATGCTGATGGTCAAGCCTGCTTTAGCCTATATGGATATTATCTGGCGGGTCAAACAAGCCACCAACTTGCCGGTAGCCGCTTACAACGTTTCTGGGGAATATTCTATGGTCAAAGCTGCTGCCCTCAACGGCTGGATTTCCGAAGAAAAAGTGGTGATGGAGACGTTAACCGGTTTTAAACGAGCTGGTGCCGATCTAATTTTGACCTATCATGCCAAAGATGCGGCTCGATGGTTACAAAATGCTTAATTTTTCACAGGTAATTAGCCAGATTTCACCCCTGGGAGAGATTTGCTTTTGCTTTTGATCATCATCGACAGAGATAGGGCGAGTTGCCGGTAAGGGAAAACTCGCCCGAATTTTTTCACCGACCCGTCCAGAAAAATCCCGGAGCGTCTGATTTATCAAAGCTCCCAGCGCCGCGAGCGGGAATGCACTCAGCCCTGGTAATGTGATGAAATACAGATAAAAAAACGCTAAAAATCAGTTAATGTATGTTATAAATTTAAGTGCGGTATAAAAGAATACGGTCAACCGCAACTTTGATTACTTTGAAACCCACAAATCTCAGTTAGTTTTACATCAGTTGGTTCTACAATTTTTACTCCCATCAGTTTAGCGATGGGGACAAATCCTTGGTTTTCTGAAGCACGAATTGCGCTCGTCAGAGTCGCAATCACGGGGAGCTTTGTTTTGTTAATCTGTTAGAACACAATCGCCAGTAAATCTAGTCTTATTTCTTTAAAGAATATTCAGCTATTTAAACCGCTCGCCATTGATATTAAACACAGCGCTCCTTAGATTATCTCCTGGATGATTGCTCAATTCGACGCCAAACGAGCGAGCAGAAAAAATGGCTCTTGGAGCTAAAAATTTAAATTTAGATTGAAATTTAGCCCAGTTTTGATGTAGTAATTTTTCTAATTCACTTGAGGTTTAACCATTAATAACTATTAAAAAGATGAGCAGGGATTGCAGTCACATCCAATTTCGCGAAGGTCACGCATCAGTTGATCTGAATCAACTGAAATCCTTATTTGAAATTACCGCTTTTTGGGCAAAAGAACGAGAATTAGAAGGGTTAGCGGTGGCGATCGCCAATAGTAACCCCGTCGTCACCGTCTGGGATCGCCAGCGTCTGATTGGATTTGCCCGGGCTACCTCCGATGGAGTCTACCGAGCCACCATCTGGGATGTAGTGATTCACCCAGAATATCAAGGGGTGGGTCTGGGACGAAAGCTAGTGGAAACAGTCCTCAGTCACCCTTTGATGAATCGAGTAGAACGGGTATATTTAATGACCACTCATCAACAGCGTTTCTACCAACGGATTGGATTCGAGGAAAACCCGACCACCACAATGGTTCTATACAATCAGCCTGAGTTTAATCCAATTCCGGCGGTGGAGGCACCAAGGGAAGTGAGCATTGAATCCTGGTGATATTAGGATTTTCAGCATCCACCGGAGTTTCGAGAATTTCTAACCGCCCCTGCATCAAATCTAGGATGCTACAAGTCATCACTAAGTTGAGACCCGCAGAAATATGGGGATTAAGTTCTAAAGGGTATTGAGGATTAAACTCGCTCGGCGGCTGCCCAGTTTCGCTGTTGAATTGGGATGTGGCCGCTTCCTCCCCCTGTTTATGATATTGAACGTTGGATCTAACCTTAGATCGAACCCTGCCTCGATTCAATTCTTGGCCTAGTAAATCCACCGCCTCGGTCCAACTTTCATGGGGACGAGGGGCAGAAATCAAAATGTGAACATTGTCAGAATCTTGATCGACTTGAGCCGATACCGAAATACTACCGAGTTCTTCGGGGGTAATGGCGCTTTCTACCAGATTTACCAGCACTGGGGTCAGCCATTGCTCATCGGCCAGGACATAAATATTCGGGTCTGGAAGGACGATTTTGAGCGGAATATTCCGATTGGCCGCTTGCATCTCGCTTAAATAACGCACTTCCTCAAAAACTTCGGCGAGTTGCAGCGGTTCCAGTTTAATCGGGGTTCTCCCTGATTCAGCCCGGGAAACATCTAAAATCTTGTCGAGCATATCGATCATTCTGACAGCGGCGAGATTGGCATTGGCTAAAAACTCCCGTTCTTCTTCTGGTGAGTCACACAGACCCGACAATATTAGCTGATGTGTACCAATTAGACCATTGAGAGGCGATCGCAACTCGTGAGCCACCCTAGCCAAAAACCCCGCTTTAAATTGGCACATCTGCTGGGCCATATAATAATTCAGGGTCAGTTGCTTAATCTGCGCTTGTAGATCGGAAATTAGTTGACTTTGTGAGGAATCTTGTGAGTAATCCATTGGCGGGGTTGAAACTTGGGGCGCTAATAATGGGCTGACCTGCTGGGCAACTGAGACTGGCTCTGATGAATCTATCATTTTATTTGGTTTGTTTGGGCTTCTTGAGTTGACTAAACGCCTTGCAGCCAACAACCAGCCCAAGCCAAAACCAACTCCGAGACCCACACCTAGATTCACCAAGTCAAGCCAATCCATAATCGGTTTATCCTAGATAACTTTAGATTCCTAGATAATTTTAGATAATTTAATACAGCGGCTACTGGGGAGATAAAAGAAAAAAGAGGTTCGGGAAGAAAGGAAAATTCTTTATTCTCTATGCTCTGTCCTTTCTTCTCTATTTTCCACGAGATGGGTCATTGTTTGCTTGCTGACCGGGGATAAATTTATAGCTCCTTGACGCAAAATTTGCCAACCCTCACCAGTCCACTTAGCTACCGTCGAAGGTAATCCCGATCCTAATTTTCTTTGATTTTCCTTTAAAGTAAAGACTTCTGGGAAGGCGGCCGCAATAGATGCCATCGTGGTTAGGGGCGGAGAGCCACTGCGGTTGGCGCTGGTGGTCGCCATTGGGCCTGTTGCCGCCAGAATCTGGCAAGTCAATTCACAATTGGGGACTCTAATTCCCAAGGTGCTGGGGTCTATAGGGTTCATGGCTTTTGGCGCTAGGGCTGATGCCGGTAAAACCAAAGTTAGGGGTCCAGGCCAGTAAGTTTCGGCGATTTGCTGCCAAATCTCTTTTTCTGCCGCTGTACCACTGACATAAGGCCAAAGGTCTTCAGCAGTTGCCCCCATTAAAATTAGCGGTTTATCTGCGGGACGCTGTTTCGCGGCGAAAATTAACTCGGCTCGCTCGGGCAGGATAGCTAATGCCGGGACAGTGTCCGTGGGAAAGCTGACCAGATGTCCAGATTTTGCCCGAATAATCAGTTCATTCAAAGAAACTTGGGTCATTAACCGAGAATTAGTCAAAGATTTCTGATAGGCTAAAGCTTATCATAGGCTTTTTGCTAGGACAAATTGGTTGCCAGCAAAGAATTGAACAATTAGGGGTCTAGATGCCAATCATGTTTGTTATGATTTATTGACGATAAGCTAGGGCAAATCTTTCGATGCCAGCGAGATCCCGGTGAATGCTAATTTTTTGATAGCTGCCTTGGCTGTTTAATAATTCTGCCACTTCTGGCGCCTGACCCGCCATCATTTCCAATAGCAAAATCCCTCCAGGTTGTAAATAGTCTGGGGCTTGGTTAATTAAGTGGCGAATACAATCCAATCCGTCCGCACCACCATCAAGGGCTAGGTGCGGTTCATGGTGGGCAACTTCCGGTTGCAGTTGGGGGACGATCTGGCTGGGAATATAGGGGGGATTGCTGATAATGCCCTGAAGTTTTCCTTGATGTGCTTGTAGGGGTTCAAACCATGAGCCTTGATGAAAGTGAATCCGGTTCTCCCAGCCCAGGCTTTGGGCATTTTGTTGGGCGATCGCCAATGCTTCCGGGGAAATGTCAGTAGCATAAATTATGGCATTTGTCAAGACTTCCGCTAGTCCAATGGCGATCGCCCCACTGCCGGTGCCCAAATCTGCCCACTGTTCTGGAATTCCGGCGGGAGTTCGGGGATAAACTGGGTCTTGACAGGCGGCGATCGCCAGGTCGATTAAACATTCGGTTTCGGGACGGGGAATCAGTACCGCATGGCTGACGCGCAAAAAAAAGTTTCGCCAGGGGGCGATCCCGGCGATGTACTGAATGGGCAAGCGTTCTTTCAGTCGTCGTTGCCAAAGTTGAGTTAACTGGGTTAGAGGGATTTGGAGATGAATCTGCGATCGCTCTTTAAAAGATTGCAACCGCAACTCCAACTTTTCCAAATCCGCTATTGTTTGCAGTAGCCAATCTATCTCTTGCAGGGGGACATTAAACTCCGCTGCCTGAGAACGAGCTTCTTGACGCCACTGCCACAGTTCTAACCCAGATACAATTACCACAGGCGATCCCATGGAGAAAAATTAGTTAGATTGGTTTTGCAGCGAGCGAATATATTCTATAGATTCTTGGGGGGGAATCAGCACAATCTGATTTAATTGCTGATCGTTGCTAGTTTCCAAAAGATTAATCACTCCCTCAAGATTAACCACTTGAATTCTCACTGAAGCAGCCAAATCTGGCTGGGTTTCGCCTAAGCGATTCAACATCGTTTGCAACTGTTCTTTTTGGAAAAACAAGGGAATGATTTGATTGTTGCCCTGTTGAATCGTCAAATAACCGTTGTCAGAACCACCTGTGGCCAAAAACAAAGGAACTCCACGGAATTTATCCGGTGATTCACCGTTATTCTGAAGCACTTGTAACGCTGACTGAACTTGTGACTGTGTGGGTACATAGTCAAAGACAATAGTTTCATCAGGATTCTTTTCACTGGCTTGTTCCATCTGGTAAACCTCTGCCAGAGAAACCGGAGTCACCCGCACATCACGCAAATTCGGATTATTTTGACTTAGTAGTTGCTGGACAAAATTATCCGCATCTTGTTTGCTAATAAATACTCCAGCTACCGATGTCTTGCTATCATTATTTAAAGAAGCTAACAAGGGTGAGCCTTGGGAGTTGGTAATGGTAAATACTGGCACTGTAATCAGTTTTTTGATAATTTCTTCTTGGGGCAAGGCGCTCGCCCGCTGCGAACTGAGAAAAGAAGACCCGACCAATGTGCTGGTCAAGAGACTCAACATCACGCCCCATCGCAGTAATTTCTTCATAATTTTACCTAATTTTGATAATGACTGTTCGATAAATTGAATCTAGTTCAATGTGTGATTTGGTTGAAACCTTCAGATTCTTGCGTTCACCTGTTCAAGAAATCAGTGGTTGAAAGATTGATTCCGTATTTCGGATGATTTTTTTGGCTCCAGCCAAAAAAGACTCCTGATGAAATGCTTTAGATGATGAAATTTTATCCCCAGATTTTTGTTAATGTTAAGAGCCATGACCTATTTAATTTTGTTAATTTCGAGTTAACTTTATCTAATCACCTACGAAATCTAGAGATAGATAGTTGTCCCATCAGGATGGCACATATCTCAGGAATTCACTACAGTTGGGCAGACTGATATGATTTAGATAGAGTTCCAAAGGATGTGAGCGAAAAAAGATTTGAACAATCACAGACTCGCGCTCAGATCTGTACCATTCAATTGGGCGATGGATGCTGCTTGACTCGGAGCCAGAGACGGGTATCGCCCCACAAGGATCGGTTTTTCCCTGCCTCCCCCAACCGTGACAGCAATCAACCATGAAGAACCTATCAGCGCCACTAGCGACGGCTGATGATTCATGCCGCTCGGTTAACTTATCCCTGGATCTTCATCTTAATATATATTGAATCGGGATGGCAGAATCGCCGCCGGAGATCAATCTGCCAGCATCCTGCAAATGAGCGAATAATGAGCGAATCAACATGAGCGATGGCTCATCGATTTACCTATCAGCCTTAGCCTATAGGGGATTAGATAAAATCGGGATGACAGGATTTGAACCTGCGACATCCTGCTCCCAAAGCAGGCGCGCTACCAAGCTGCGCTACATCCCGTACTCAACTCACCTATCATATCATAGGTGTGGGAAAATTGACAAGCACTCGCCAATTTTTTTCTCGACTCCCAGAAACAGGAGTTGGCTCCCACGATCTCAGGTATTGCAAGCGCGATATCTTACGAAAAATTTTAGCACTTGCGACATTCCAGGCAAAGATAGAATGCATGTTTTGGATCTTTATACGATTTAGCTACATTGATGAAATCCTATTTAGCTGCCGCAGTTCAAATGACCAGTGTCCCTGACCTGGAAAAAAACTTAAAAGAAGCGGAAGAACTGATTGACTTGGCCGTGCGTCAGGGCGCGGAGTTAGTTGGCTTGCCAGAGAACTTTTCTTTTTTGGGAGAAGAAGACGAAAAATTAGCCAAAGCTGAACAAATCGCTGCTGAAAGCGAAAAATTCCTCAAAACAATGGCGCAGCGATTTCAAATCACCCTGTTGGGGGGTGGCTTCCCGGTGCCAGTGAACAATGGCAAAGTGTATAACACTGCTTTGTTGGTGGATCCGACCGGGACTGAACTTGCCCGCTATCAGAAAGTTCACCTATTTGATGTGAATGTTCCCGACGGCAATACTTATCGGGAGTCCGCCACCATTGAACGGGGTAAACATTTGCCGGGAGTTTATGTTTCTGAAGAGTTAGGGAATTTGGGTCTTTCCGTTTGCTATGACGTGAGATTTCCCGAACTCTACCGTCATCTGTCTCAGAATGGGGCAGAAGTCTTGTTTGTCCCAGCGGCTTTCACCGCTTATACGGGCAAAGACCATTGGCAAATATTGCTACAAGCGCGAGCAATTGAAAATACTTGTTATGTGATTGCTCCAGCGCAAACGGGTTGTCACTATGGACGACGCCAAACTCACGGTCATGCCATGATCGTCGATCCTTGGGGGATGGTTTTGGCGGATGCCCTGGATCTACCCGGAGTGGCGATCGCGGAAATTAATCCCGCTCGTCTCAAACAAGTGCGGCAGCAAATGCCCTGCTTACAACACCGGGCATTTTTCTAACGGGCATTTTTCTCAGCCTGATTTGACTTAAAGGCCAATCTAAGTAGGCTTCTCGCCTACTTAGGTTAAGAAATAATCATCGTAACGATAAGAAATTGATGGGTATATAGTTGAGACTGCTTTGGTTAAGAAAATCTGCAAACCGGGTAAATTAGACAGAATGAGTTCTGGGAAAATCAATGACTAATTTCTGGACAGGGGTGACTGGACTCACCTCAAACTTATACTCGCCAGTGTTAGGCGGTGCAAAATTTTTGCTCGGTATGCCACTACTGGCAACGGCAACGGAAGTAGAAGCAGATGAAGGAATTGTGGTTGCTGGGGTGCTGCTGAGTCTGGTTGTGATTTACCTTGCCAGCAAAATTGGCGGCGAAATTTGCGTAAGAATCAACTTACCTCCGGTGTTAGGAGATTTAGTCGGCGGTGTGATTGTTGGGGTATCGGCGCTGAAACTCTTGGCATTTTATGAGCCCGGAGATGAGAGTGCCACCTCCTTAATTATCAATCTTTTGGAAAAAACCACCCGTTTGGAGCCAGAAGCGATCGCGGCTACGTTTCAAGCCCAAAGTGAAGTGATTACAATTTTGTCCGAACTGGGTGTAATTATTTTGCTGTTTGAAATTGGCTTGGAATCAGAATTAAAAGAACTGATTAAATACGGGCCGCAAGCAGCGATCGTCGCAGTAGTTGGAGTTGTGGCGCCTTTTAGTGCCGGTACATTAGGATTAGTTTACATCTTTCATACTCCCTTGATTCCGGCAATTTTTGCTGGGGCAGCCCTGACCGCTACCAGTATTGGCATTACCGCGAAAGTGCTGGCCGAACTCGGACTTTTAAGTGCCAAGGAAGGTCAGATTATTATTGGGGCAGCGGTACTGGACGATATTTTGGGCATTATCGTACTGGCTGTGGTCGCGAGTTTGGTCAAAACTGGTGAAGTCCAAGTGACCAATATCATCTATCTGATCGTCAGTGCTGGAGTCTTTTTAGTCGGTGCGATTTTATTAGGTCGCTTTTTGGCTCCGTACTATGTCAGCCTGGTGAAAAATCTAAAAACTCGCGGGCCGCTACTGATTTCTGCCCTGATTATTGCATTTTTGCTCTCTTATGTGGGCGCAGCCGTTCAGCTAGAAGCAATTTTAGGGGCGTTTACCGCTGGCTTGGTGCTGGGGGAAACGGAACTGCAACAAGAACTCGAAGAGCAGGTAGTGCCGGTAGCGGACGTTTTCGTACCCATCTTCTTTGTGGTGGTTGGGGCTAAAACTAACCTGGGAGTCCTGAATCCCTCCATTCCCAGCAATCGAGAAGGTTTGATTATTGCCACATTTCTGATTACCGTGGCCATTATCGGCAAAGTTCTGGCTGGATTTACCGTCTTTCAAGAACAGACCAACCGCTTGGGCATTGGTGTGGGGATGATTCCGCGAGGCGAAGTCGGACTGGTCTTTGCCGGAGTGGGTGCCGCGAGTGGCGCTTTGTCGGACTCTTTACAAGCGGCGATTATTATGATGGTGATTTTAACCACGTTTGTGGCTCCACCATTACTCCGGGTGGTATTTCGCGAACCTGCCCCCGAACCAGAAAAAGCCGAAGGCTGATTTTGGGCGAGCGATTGAAGGTTGGCTAACCCCAACCTTCAATCAATTAACTACAACGAAACGCAACTTTCTAATAAGATCCTGAAAAAACCGCACTTAGTCAGTCTCATCAAGCTAAAATACACCCAGAAGAGGGGAAGATCGCCCGAAAATTTAGGCGGCGGAGGAGGCGCACAAGGGAGGCAAGCTTTGACAACGGCGCTTTCTCAACGTTCAGGTCGAATGCCGATTTCTTGATGCTTCGCCTGGAACTCCTGTTGGAAAATATGAACCGTTTTAAACTATGAAACACACATTATCAGTTTTGGTCGAAGATGAAGCGGGAGTCTTGACCCGAATTGCCGGTTTGTTTGCGCGGCGCGGTTTCAATATTGAAAGTCTGGCGGTAGGGCCTGCGGAAAAATTGGGTGTTTCCCGAATTACGATGGTAGTTCCTGGGGATGACCGAGTGATTGAGCAATTGACCAAGCAACTCTATAAGCTGATCAATGTGCTTAAGGTGAACGATATCACCGATGTGCCTTGTGTTGAGCGGGAGTTGATGCTGATGAAAGTTAATGCCACATCAAGTACCCGCTCGGAAATTATTGAGTTAACCCAAATTTTCCGGGCGCGAGTTGTGGATGTGGGTGAAGATTCTGTCACCATTGAAGTGGTAGGCGACCCCGGTAAAATGGTGGCGATCGTTCAGGTACTCAATAAGTTTGGCATTAGAGAAATTGCTCGCACTGGTAAGATTGCTTTGACTCGTGAATCTGGGGTCAATACTGAGTATCTTAAGTCTTTGGAAGCCAAGATTCAATAAGTGGTTAAACTCGAATTTCGCTATGTGTAAATCCGCCGGAATGCGGAATATCTCAGTGATTTTATTCGATTTTATTCTATGCAGAACCGGGCAGGGATCGCTCGCTTATCTCTCGCCGGTTTAATTTTTTGAATGGTTTGGCAGACCCAAAAAAATTTTGAAGTCTGATGAGGTTTTGGGCTGATTTCGGGAAAATTTATATCATTTACTTGGTGGGCAATCTGCCCACCAGAGATAAATCAAATAAGTAATCTACTAAGTAATCTACCGTGCGCTGGCCTCTGAAAATATTCCCTTAATTACGCAACTGTACCGGCATGAGTAAATGAGTCATTTTTGCCCCACTTAAGGGATTAAAAACTACGGGAGAAGTTGCCGAATTAAGCTGAATTTGAATTTCATTTGCTCCCAGATTTTTCAGCGACTCCATCGCATATTTCACATTAAATGCGATTTCCAGATTGCCCCCGGAAACTTGGGCAGGAATGGACTCTTGCCCATTGCCCACATCTTGAGCTTCTACGGATAAAGAAAGCTGCTGATTATCGCTATCGATCGTAAATTTAACGATATCATTTTTCTGGGATGCCAAAATTGCAATCCGCTCTAATGCCGCGAGTAACTGTTTCCGTTCCACGTTCACTTGACGTTCAAACTGGGTGGGAATCAGTTGCCGATAAGCGGGATATTTGCCTTCTAAAGTCCGACTGGTCAGCCGTTGATCTGCCAACTCAAACACTACCTGACCGGGATCTAAATAAACCACTAGAGATAAAGCTTCGTCTTGAGATTGTGACTGACGCATAGTAATCATCCGTTCTAATTCCCGCATGGCTCTGGCAGGAACGGTGACTTCAAAGGGTTCTTCCTCTAATTGATTCGGGTTTTCGGTTTCGACCAACGCCAAGCGATGACCATCGGTGGCAGCAAATTCCAGGGTCTCTGGTCGGACAATAATATGTAACCCGGTCAGCACTTGCTTGGTTTCATCATTGCTGGCGGCAAATAGAGACCCCCGCAACCCTGCGATTAAGGCTTCTGCCGAAAGATAAACCGCTTCGCGATTGGCAATTTCTGGCAGGGAAGGAAATTCTTCTGCCCCCATGCCTCGGATTTGATACTTTCCGGTTTGGCTGGTTAATGTCACCATTGCCTGTGCGGTTTCATCATCGATGGTAATGTCTGCGTTTGGTAGACGGGAGACAATATCATTGAGTAATTTCGCGGGCAGGGTGAGTTGACCCCCCGCTTCGATTTCCGCGGGGAAACTGCTACAAAGTCCCAGACTGAGGTCAAAACCAGTCAGTTGAACTCGCTGGTGTTCTCGCTCGGCAGTGAGTAGTACATTGGCGAGGATGGGATGATTAGGCCGAGAAGGCACTGCACGACTGACTAATGATAGGTTACTGTGGAGGTCGCTTTGGCTACAAGTAAATTTCATGGCAGTTAAATGGTCGGGATATCAATCATACGATAAGCCTAAGTAAACATTTAGGCTTTTTCCTTGGACGTGTGTTCTATTTAATCAGGGCGCGATCGCAGAGAGTGCGGAGCTCGGCGACCTGTGGAAACTGTGGAAAACTTTCCAGGTGATTCCCTGGTTTGAGAGTTGAATTGGGAAATATCTGTGGAAAACCTGTGGAAAAATTGGGGAAAACTGGCATAATCTACCATAGCTTTGGGAAAATTTGTCGCTTAAACTACAAACAGTTGGGCGGTAAACTCAGGGTGGATTTGCCAAAAACCCATCAGTTTTCCACAGAATTACGGTGAGTTTTCCACATCCCACAGGTTTGTGATTAGCGATCGCGTCCTTGACGATTAGCCAGACGATTGGCCAAATGAATGCGATCGTTTAATTGGCGTAACATATTGGCTAAATCCGGGTCTTGCTGGATTCTTTGGGCAATTTTTTCGCAACTATAAAGTACCGTCGTATGATCTTTGCCGCCAAATTCTTCCCCAATCTTTGGCAAACTTAAATCCGTATGTTGCCGCATCAAATACATGGCAATTTGACGGGCTTGACTAATTTCTCTGCGGCGAGAATTACTTTTTAACTCTTCCATAGAAACCCCAAATACAGAAATAACCGCGTTCATAACTACCTCTGGAGTGGCCTCTAGTTTTTCCATTTGAGGATTTAAAATTGGGGCAATACTCTCTACCGTCATCGGCAATCCAGAAATAGAAATATACGCCACAGTCCGAATTAATGCTCCTTCTAATTCCCTAATATTTGAAGTGAACTGTCTGGCAATATATTCAATCACATCCCTGGGCAAGCGCATATTTTCATATTCGGCTTTTTTTTGCAAAATTGCCATGCGAGTTTCTAGATCAGGAGGTTGAATATCCGCAATTAATCCCATAGAAAATCGCGAACATAAACGGTCTTGTAATCGGGGAATTTGATTGGGGGGACGATCTGCCGCTAAGACCACTTGCTTGCCTGCTTCATGTAAGGTATTAAAGGTGTGAAAAAATTCTTCTTGGGTATATTCTTTTCCTTCAATAAACTGAATATCATCGACTAATAATACATCCGCTGCCCGATAATGTTCGCGGAAACTTTGCATACTATCTTTGCGGATCGCTACAATTAAATCATTGGTAAATTGTTCCGTAGAAACATAAAATATCCGGGTGTTGGGCGAAATTTCTAAGCGATAATGCCCGATCGCCTGCATTAAATGCGTTTTGCCCAAACCGACTCCCCCACAGAGAAATAGGGGATTAAATTCCCGTCCGGGAGACTCAGCCACGGCCAAAGATGCCGCATGAGCCATGCGATTATTAGAACCGACCACAAAACTAGAAAAATTATATTTAAGATTTAGTTCTGACGGGCGGGGTCGATGATTGGCAGTGGCTTCCACTGCGCCTCCTGGAGTGGGTGAAGGCCAAATATATTCGGCGGCTTCGGTTCCAGAGGCACTTGCAGCCCGCTCCGTTGTGATATAAATTTCCACGGGATGTCGCAAAATCTCTTCTACTACTTCGGCAATGGTTTTGATGTAATATTTCTGCAACCAATTCCGCGCAAAAGGGTTCGGAGTTCTAATCACTAAACAGTAATTTTCTAATTGCTCCGCCTTTGCTGTTTTAATCCAGGTTTCAAAGGTAGGACGACTTAATTGCAGTTGTAAGCGTTCGAGCACTTGATTCCACAGATTTTCCAGGGCAGTTTCCACCTCTTACCTCGCAATTCCTCATGATAAACGTCTCAAATTCTAGCTGATACCAAATGCGGTTCTATCTTAGGGGCGAGAAAGCTTTCTCACCTCTACGATAGAACCGGATTTATCACACCCCAAAGGTTACGGGCTGCCATCAGTTTCGTCCCTATATCTAAGAAGAGAAGCGATCGCTGCTCCCGCGCACCCCCGCTCCGAAAGCTCCCCCACTCTGGGTCACGTTGCGGATACCATATCGCTGACTTCCCCGACTTGGGTTAACTCTTGCATCCCAAAAATAGCCGCATCGTGAAAATAATATTTAAACTCCAGCAAATTATAAGACGGGTCTTGCAAAAAGAAAGTGCGATGTTCCAAGGGTTCGCCGGGGAACCGATGTTTTGGTTGCTGATAAAAGGTAAGCTGTTGCTGTTTCGCCCGGTTCAGCAATGCTTCCCAGTCCTCTTGTTGGCTAAAAATTAGGCCAAAATGTCGGGGATAAATGCCATTTTGGGGCGCGAGTGGTTCTTTAGTTACATGGGTCACGAGTTGATGACCGTATAAGTTGAGAATCATGGAGTTGGGGGTCTGACGACCCACGGCACAACCCAAGCCATCGACGTAAAATTCTGCTGTTTTGGCTAAATCAGCGACGGGAAAGGCAAGATGGAAGATAACTTGATTCATCGAATGTAAAAATGTCAGAATTTCTCTCTTATTATCCGGTTTTGCTTAATCCTTGGGTGGTGGCGATTCTACTAAATACGGTTTTAATTGGCGGCGCCTCACCTTTTTTGAAAAAATTACTCACCCCAGGGGGAATTTTCCATGCTTGGATTTTGGGGGTATTGATTTGGGGCAGTTTGAATTGGCCCGGATATCTGGTGGTGGTGTTTTATTTTCTGGTGGGTTCTGGTGTGACCCGCATTGGTATGGCGGAAAAAGAAGCGGCAGGGATTGCGGAAAAACGCCAGGGGGCTAGAGGTCCAGAGAATGTTTGGGGTTCGGCGTTGACGGCGACGGTTTGTGCTTTGGGAGTGGCGATGCCCTTTAGCGGCGCCGGAAAGGGAATCGCTGCCTTATTAATGCTGGGTTATGTGGCCAGTTTTAGCACTAAACTGGCGGATACTTGTGCCAGCGAAGTGGGCAAAGTTTACGGCCAGCGGACATATTTAATTACGACGCTGCAACCTGTTCCCAGAGGCACCGAGGGCGCGGTTAGTTTAGAAGGCACTTTGGCGGGAATTGTGGGGTCAGGGGCGATCGCTTTCGTGGGTTGGGCTGTGGGTTTAATTAGTCTGCCGGGAATATTCCTTTGTATGATTGCCGCTTTTATTGCCACCAATTTAGAAAGTGTGATTGGGGCGACTTTGCAATCCCGTTATACCTGGTTAACTAATGAAATCGTCAATATCATTAACACCACTATTGGCGCGATCGCGGTGATTCTGTTGGCTTTGGTTTTACCGTTCTGATTTGTATCGCCAATTACCAACTACTAATCATGTAAAAAAGTTTAGTTAAAAAATAAGTCACGCTACAATACAAGTCAAGCTGCTTTCACTAGCCCCTCGGTGCTACTGACCAGTAAGTTGATTGATTTGAGGAGAAAGATAAATGAGTACCGAATCTAATACTCCGAAAGATTCCGCGATTGTGGAAGTTGTCCCAGAAGGTCAGGAGATGACTACCACCACTGAAGCCGAACCGAAATCAGTGGATGAACTGAAAGAGGCGACGGAAGCTCTCATTGAGGCGATTAAGAATCTGGCAAAAGCTGAAATGCAAGCAGCGGGAGACTTTAGTCGCGAGGCGTATCTGAAAGCGGTGGGTCAAGCTAGGAAAAATATCGAACAGATTAAACTAATTAACCCAGATGAGTTTGAAAAATCCTTTGTTCAGGTGCAGACCGAAGCGGAGAAAAACTGGAAGGCGGTGCTAAAGGAAATGCAAGACTTTGGCGATCGCTTCACCAAGGCTGCCCAAGCTGCTTGGGAAGTGCTGACCGCACCGAAAAATGATGATGAAGCGCCCAAGGAATAGACTCTTGGGGGAATTTTAGATAGCTGATTTTAATCTTGCGTTAAAATTTCCAGATCAAGCGAGCGGGGCAATTTGAGAATTGCCCCGGTTTTTTCTGTTGACTGTAGGCCTGAATGCTAGATAATGATTAAGCTTATGCCCGATCTACCGATCGGATGAGTGTTCATTGGCAAAAAAAGCCTACCGTTTACCGTTCACTAACCCAGATCCACAACCATGAGAACCCACTATTGCGGCCAACTCCATAGCGAACATATCGGAGAAACTGTCATCCTCTGTGGATGGGTAGACCGTCGCCGCGATCATGGGGGCGTTATTTTTATCGATTTGCGCGATCGCACCGGCATCGTTCAGATCGTCAGCGACCCCGAACGCACCCCAGATTCATACGCCGATTGCGATCGCCTTCGCAACGAATATGTGGTCAAAATTACGGGTCGAGTCACCGAACGCCCCGAAGCATCCCGAAATCCCAGATTACCCAGCGGCGAAATAGAAATTTACGCCGATCAAGTCGAAGTGCTCAATGCGGTTTACAAGTCGTTGCCGTTCCAAGTTTCCAGTGCTGATAATGAATCGGTGCGTGAAGAGTTGCGCTTAAAATATCGCTATTTGGATTTGCGGCGCGAACGGATGGCGCGGAATATGCAACTTCGTCACCAGGTGATTAAAAGTATCCGCCGGTTTTTAGAAGACCAGCAACACTTTATGGAGGTGGAAACTCCGATTTTGACTCGTTCCACCCCGGAAGGAGCTAGGGATTATTTAGTCCCTTCCCGCGTTAACCCTGGAGAATGGTATGCTTTGCCTCAGTCGCCGCAATTATTTAAGCAATTATTAATGGTTGCTGGGTGCGATCGCTACTATCAAATTGCTCGCTGCTTCCGGGACGAAGACCTCCGCGCCGATCGCCAACCAGAATTTACCCAATTGGACATGGAAATGAGTTTCATGTCCTGGGAAGAAATCCTCGAACTCAACGAATCTTTAATTTGTCATATTTTCAAAACCGTTAAAGATATCGACATCCCCCGACCTTTCCCGCGCCTTACTTATAAGGAAGCGATGGATCGGTATGGCACCGACCGACCGGATACCCGTTATGGGTTGGAGTTAGTCGATGTTTCTGACTTAGTAAAAGATTCTGGGTTCAAAGTCTTTTCTGGTGCCGTGGCATCCGGTGGCATCGTCAAGGTTTTACCCATTCCCGGAGGCAACGCCGCGATTTCTAATGTGCGGATTAAACCCAAAGGCGACTTATTCCAAGAAGCGACGGAAGCCGGGGCGAAAGGGTTAGCTTATATTCGGGTGAAGGAAGATGGTGAACTTGACACCATTGGCGCGATTAAAGATAACTTAACTCCAGAACAAAAAGCGGAATTACTGGCGCGTACCCAAGCAAAGCCAGGCGATTTACTATTATTTGGGGCAGGAGAAACAGCGATCGTCAATAAAACCCTCGATCGCCTACGTCAAGTGATTGCCCGTCAACTGGGCATGGTTGACCAAAATAAAATTAACCTGCTTTGGATTACCGAATTCCCGATGTTTGAGTGGAATGCCGATGAAAAACGCCTGGAAGCATTGCACCACCCATTTACTTGCCCCAATCCTGATGATTTGGATGATATCAAAAACGCCAGAGCCCTGGCTTATGATGTGGTGTACAACGGCCTAGAAATTGGTGGCGGTAGTATGCGGATTTACCAGCGGGAAATTCAGGAAAAAGTCTTTGAGGCGATCGGTTTATCCCCGGAAGAAGCCTATAATAAATTTGGCTTTTTACTCGATGCCTTTGACTTCGGCACACCCCCCCATGCTGGCATTGCCTACGGCTTAGATCGCCTAGTCATGTTATTAGCTGGGGAAGAATCCATTCGCGATGTGATTGCCTTCCCCAAAACTCAACAAGCCCGCTGTTTGTTAACCAGTGCTCCGGCTTCTGTAGACACAAAGCAATTGAAAGAATTGCACGTTGCTTCTACTTACAAAACAAAAAGTTAGTTACATTTTAACTAAATTAAAACTACAAAGACACAAAGGACACAGAGAAGATGTAAATTTTCTTTGTTTCCTTTGTATCTTGGGGTAAATTTAACTTGATTTTTGAATATTTAATCGAGAAAATTGATATAAATTAGTTAAAGATTAATTAATTTATAAAAAAGCAAAATGCTCACTCAATATATGGTAGCAATTTATCAAAAATATCCATAAATTTACTCCTAAAATTACAAGATAAAGGCGCAGTCCCTATGCCTGAATTTTTGTAAATGGTATTAGATGTTTATCACTACAAATTCAAAAAAAAAAACACGGCAATGCCGTGTTTTTTTAGCCTAAAACTAACTTCTACTTGGCCATAGCCAGTTCGCGTTCTTTCGCTTCCTTAATCACTTGCTCGGCAATATTGTTAGGACAAGGAGCATAGTGAGAAAATTCCATCGAGAACTGACCCCGACCGGAAGTCATCGTCCGTAAGTCGCCGATATAACCAAACATTTCACTCAAAGGAATATCCGCTTTGACGCGAACACCCATGAGGGATTTAGTCTGAGACTTAATGATGCCCCGACGCCGGTTTAAATCCCCAATTACGTCGCCCATATTATCTTCGGGAGTGAACACATCCACATTCATGATTGGTTCGAGCAACTGTGGGCCAGCTTTGGGCATCGACTGACGATAGCCAGCTTTTGCCGCAATTTCAAAGGCGATCGCCGAAGAGTCAACCGGGTGATATGCACCATCGGTTAATGTCACCTTCAGATCCACACAGGGGAAACCAGCCAAGACACCTTTATTGGTGCTTTCTTTAAATCCTTTTTCCACAGCGGGCCAATACTCTCTGGGAACATTGCCACCTGTGACTTTGGACTCAAACTGGAAGCCGCTGCCCGGTTCGCCCGGAGAAATCACATAATCAATTCTGCCGAACTGACCTGAACCCCCAGACTGTTTCTTGTGGGTGTAGCTATCTTGAACCACCTTAGTAATGGATTCACGATAAGCCACTTGAGGCTTACCAACTTCCACGTCAACCCCATAAGTCCGCTTCAGGATATCAACCTTAATCTCCAGGTGCAGTTCTCCCATTCCTTTAATAATGGTTTCACCGCTGTCTGGATCGGTTGCCACATGGAATGAGGGGTCTTCTTGCACCAGTCTGGTCAGTGCCGCGATCATTTTTTCATCCCCACCTTTCTGCTTGGGTTTAACAGAGATGGAAATCACGGGATCTGGGAAGACCATTGGTTCTAAGGTAGCGGGATCTTTGGGATCGCAAAGGGTATGACCTGTCTGCACATTTTTCAGACCCACGATCGCCACAATATCCCCAGCTTGGGCTGATTCAATTTCTTCGCGGTCATTGGCGTGCATTTCCACCAACCGTCCGATCCGCTCAGTCTTGCCGGTGGCAGTATTCAGCACAGTCATGCCCTTGCTTAAGGTACCGGAATAGATCCGCGTAAAGGTTAACGCCCCATAGCGATCGTCCATGATTTTGAAAGCCAAAGCCCGCAATGGTTTTTCCGGATCGACGAGCGCGAATTTTCCGGTTTCGTTACCTTCCAGATCCATTTCCGGCTGTGGTTTCACTTCATTGGGAGCAGGCAGGTAGTCAACCACAGCGTCGAGAAGCAACTGCACCCCTTTATTTTTGAAAGAAGAGCCGCAGTAAGTGGGGAAGAAAGCCAGGTCGTGAGTGCCTTTACGGATACATGACTTAATTTCTTCGATGGATAATTCTTCTCCTTCGAGATATTTTTCCATCAGAGCATCGTCTTGCTCAACCGCTTTTTCAATCAACTGTTCGCGGTAAGTTTCGACATCATCCACCATATCCGCTGGCACTTCTTGGATGGTGTAGTTCATGGGGTCGCCCGAATCATCCCAAATCCAAGCTTTCCGGGTCAGGAGATCCACCACCCCTTTAAATTCAGTCTCAACACCAATGGGGAGTACCATCACTAACGGTGTAGCGTTCAGAATATCTTCAATCTGTTTGACTACATTGAAGAAGTCAGCCCCGGTACGATCTAGCTTATTGACATAAATAATCCGAGCAACTTTAGAATCATTAGCATAGCGCCAGTTCGTTTCGGACTGAGGTTCCACACCGCCAGAGCCGCAGAACACGGCAATCCCACCATCAAGCACTTTCAGCGAGCGATACACTTCAATGGTGAAATCAACGTGACCTGGAGTATCAATAATGTTCAGTTGATGATCTTTCCAGAAGCAACTGATGGCAGCAGACTGAATGGTAATTCCCCGCTCTTGCTCCTGTTCCATGAAGTCTGTGGTAGCACTACCTTCATGCACCTCACCGATTTTGTGAATTTTACCAGTGAGTTTCAGGATACGTTCAGTTGTCGTGGTCTTGCCAGCATCAACGTGGGCAAAAATGCCGATATTTCGGTAACGAGCGAGGTCTTTCTTCATAATTTAAACTAGGTGTTACAACCCATAAGGGTTTTCTCTCAAGTGGGCTTCAGAGACGACCAGTGCTTGTCACTAGCACTGATGGGAATTTATAGAAAATACTTTAGAAGTGGCAATTCACTTTAGAAGTGGCAATTCTTCTAAAGATTTTCATATCAATTATTAAACAATAATAAATTATTGTATCAAAATTTCAGCATCTGGTAAAAGGATTTTATTCTATCACCGACTCGGCTATTTGTGGGGTGTAGGGTGTGGGGGAGCTTTCGGAGCAGAGGAGATGAGAAAAAATTCTCCCCTGCGCCGAAAGCGCCGAAAGCGCCGAAAAGCTCCTCATCCCCTCATTGGCTTCATCCCGATAATCGTGCGATGACGTGGATCCGTGGCGACAGTGGTTTTGTAGTCAAAGCCGACTTTTTGCAGGGCGGCTTCTACATCAAAGGTGTAATAGTCGTCACTCCAAGGTTCGGTGCTTTTCATCAATACAAATAGGGCGGGAGGTAAGTTTTGAATCACCGGCGAGCGCGGATTATTATCCACAATGCCCAAACAGCCACCCGGTCGCAAAATTCGCCATACTTCCCGAAAAATCTCCTCCGTAGCATGACCGGGCAGTTCATGCAAAACAAACTGAAGTGTCACCACATCAAAGGAATTGTCCGCAAACGGGGTTTTTTCCGCTTGACTATGTACCCATTCGGTAATTTCTCCCTGAGAATCCTGAATTTTTGCCACGGACAACATATAAGGAGATAAGTCTAAACCCACGGTTCTAATCTGCCGGTTTTGTTGTTGGCAAAAATAACGGTGTAGCGGCAAAGTAGACATGCCGACGGAACAACCAATATCTAAGACATCTTGGACATGGTTGGGGCTATATTGTCCCAAAACCTGGTGGAAGCTAGAGCGTAATCGTTCTTGGGCGGTTTGCCAAGAGATATTTTCTTTTGGCCAAACTCGCAAAGCCATTGACTGGGTAGCGGAAGCCGCCTCAAAAGCCGCTTGCCAGCAAAGGTTGCCTTGCTCGTAAGCATGAAAAGGCACCTGGTAATAGTCAGGGTAGGTGACTTTTGGATTGGTGATTTGCGCTAAAAGTGCTTTTGTTTCTGAGTTATCTAGCTTTTGGCAATTTTCTCGCCAGGGAATACCCTTTTTCTCCGCTGTTTTAATGAGTACCTGTCTGGCTTGATGTTTCATCAGACCGTAAATCGGTTTGATTTGAATCAGGACATTGACAAACCGAGAGAGTAAGTCTTCACCAGCCCAGTCTGGCTTGAGTTTTGCTTGCATAGATATAAGGTGATGAATTGATATAGATGGAGCGATTATCGCACAAAATTTTTCGCGATCGCCTAAATGATGCGGCGGTTCGGTTTCGCTCCCCTGCACCATCCGCACCCCCCGCACCCCTGCACAAGACGCTCAGCCTAAAAGCTGCAATATAATCATGCTTGTCATGCTTCAGAAGGTGTAAAACTATGACGATATTGCATCCGCAACGAGAAGCGAACGCACTTCCAGTCATGTCTTTGGCGGAATATTTTAGTTATGACGATGGCACCGATAACTCTTATGAGCTAGAAAATGGAAAACTGCTGATTATGCCCCCAGAAAGCGATCAAAATATCTGTATAGGGACATTTTTACTGGTATATTTTGCTCAACTGGGAATACCGTATTATCGGCTGCGAATTGGCACAGAGGTGGTGGTTAGTGGAATGCGGGCAACGGTAAGAAAACCAGATTTGATGGTTTACTCAGAAGAGTTGGCCCTGGCGATCGCTTCTGCCACTCGTTCAACGGTGACATTGGATATGCCACCACCGCAATTAGTGGTGGAAGTGGTCAGTCCGGGGAAAGAAAATAGCGAGCGCGATTATCGCTACAAGCGATCACAATATGAATCACGAGGTATTAGTGAATACTGGATAGTTGACCCCATAGAGCAAAAAATTACCGTACTAACTTTGGTTGCCGGACTTTATGAGGAAAAAGTATTTGAAGGAAACGCGGAAATTTTATCCTGTTTGTTACAACAATTGCCGCAAAAGTCTCCATTGACTGCCGCCCAAGTGCTGCAAGCTGGCGTAAACAGAAAATAAAGCAAATTCGGCTTATTTTTCAGATATAAATTTTTCTTGAGTGATTTTCTTGAGTGACAGCGGTTCTGAAAATTCATCAATATTTTTAATCCCAAATATTCAATCTAAACTATCCAATTTTTCAAAGGGTTTTCCGGCATAAAAAAGAAATTTTTTAGCAGAAAAAACAATATATCCGGTGTTTTTAACCACTTTTTCGCTGCTTTTTGCCCTGATATTTGGTCATTAGTGAGAGGCGCGGTAAATTTTTCGTTTAGGCTTATTCCACCTGACAATATTCATTAATTTGCTTAGAGCGTAACTCAGCTTCTTCGGAGGCTTGACTGATGGATAACCGCGCTTGAGTCACCTTGATTTGGGCTTGTTTGACTTGCGGCAGGGTGACTTCTACGGTGGATTTATTAACTAGAGCGATCGCCTCACTGGTCTGAGCAAAAGCATCTCCTAATGTTTGATAAATCTTGACAAATTCGGAGCGCAACTCTTGCAGTTTTTTGTCTGTCACCGGCAATTTTTCTAATTCTTCCCTAAGAAGGTTTAAATTATTTGCTGTTTGGGAAATCCCCTGGCCATCATTGAGGTCAATATTCGTTAACAGATCGTTACCTTGGTTGAGCATCGTCATTAGGGGACGACATTCGGGCAAAGATCTGTAAGTGCAACTGGATAAAACCACAGTCAGCAAAACGCTAACGGGAATAATTTTTGCAAGTGGGGCAAGAAGCGGCATGGAAGATGTACCAAAAATTAAGAAGTAATTAATTTACCTAGTATTCCGATCAAATCAATCAAGCCGAGGGGCAGTAATCTGTCTCTCGGCTTGTTTATTTTTTTAATGTTTAGTCAAGGTTAAGGGCTGATTGGCGATCGCATCATTACCAACTCTGGTGAGCCACTGAATTACTAGAAGGCAAATAAACCATCGGGTTGACCGTGCCTCGTCCGGGCAGATGTAACTCAAAATGTAAATGAGACCCTGTACTGTATCCGGTAGAACCCATGAATGCAATCAGTTCGCCTTGTTTGACTACCTGGCCAACCTCGACGCGATTCTCAGAATTATGAGCATAAAGAGTAATACTGCCATCGGGATGTTCAATTTCCACCAAATTGCCATAGCCGCCACTATGCCATTCGGAGGTAATCACCACCCCATCAGCAGCGGCTACAATTGGCGTCCCAATCGGGCCGGCAATATCAATGCCATGATGCATTCTGCCCCACCGCCAGCCATAGCCTGATGTGATTATGCCCTGGGCAGGCCAATTATAGCCATGAAAAACCGGGCGTTCTGGGTGCAATTCTGGTAAGTAAGCCGTCGCCGACGCGAGGGGAGGAATTGCTGGGGTATGAACGGAGTCAGGGGATAAGAGTGCTACCTCTAGGGCTGTGGTGGATGCACTCAAAGGGTAGTTGGAGTCTAGGGTGCTTTGGGGATGGGCAACTGATTCTTGGTGGTTGCGAGCGGAATAATTTCTGGTAGCAGTGCGGGAAAGATTTTCCCGTCCCACGGAAGCCGTTGGCGGTTTGCCTGTAGGGGTAGCGCTGCGAGGCGGTACATGGGGGCGGAATTGGTTTGAGCGATGCAAAAAATTTTTTTGACCCAGAGGATTTTCAGTTGCCTCGGTGCGAAAATCTGCCAACATCGGATTTGATGCTGCGGTGACAGGGGATAATGGTTCTAATTCCTCTGTGGGTGTGATGGTGGAGGCGATCGCCTCTGATGGGAGGCCAAAGTCTGTTTGCCCAGCTAATTGCCCAGCTAATTGCCCAGCTAGTTGCCCAGCTATATTTATCGATGCATCGCTTTCAGAAGCGACCATGTTCCCTGCGACCATTGTGGCGACAAAAGCATCCGCCGACGGCTCGGAAAATTCGGTTACATCAAACTCAAAGTCTTCATCGGTGTTGACTTGAGCTTGCACCTGCTCCACCGCACCAAGGATAACTAGGAGAGTGGTGGTAGCTAAAATTCCTGATTTCATGTTTTTTCACCTCAGAGGCATCCTCAAGACAATCAACTGCCTTGATTAATAAAGATTTGATTCTTTTGCGACTATCCTGAAAATTAAAATGCACTCAAACCCTGAATTGAAATCAGTGGGAGTTTCAATAAATGATTAAACCCACAGTAAAACCAAAAGTCAATCCATGATAGTCGCAGTTTTATGGCGATCTATCTTGTCACCAAAGTCTTATCCTGATTGATTCGTTGCCATATAGACGAGATCAGGCAGATTTTTCCAGAAGCTCGCCAGATTTTCAGTAGATTCCTCTGATTGCCCGCAACTTGTAATCAAGTTGTTATGTTTAAGAGCTATAAAATTCCGTATTTTTACGGAGATGTTAATCTATTTAGCCCTTAGATTGCACGTTTCCTAGTAAATTCCCTGATATTTTTTAAGCCAACATTCTACCATAAGTTTAATTATTTTCATCTTAAGGGATGAATGTTCCTTTTGACAAGATATTTTTTTGAAGTTTTGATTTTGTTTAAAAGTATTGTAAATTACTACTTTTAATTGCTGGGCTATTGACAAAAATCAAAAATTGAGTTATGCCAGTCATCATTTTTGGCAAGAATCTGCGGAATTAGGGATGGGGGGAGCCATCAGGGAAGGTTTTAAGCGGGTATTGATTTAGGTAAGTTTCCGCCCAGGGTTGATCTTGTCAGGTTTTTTACCCGTTGGCTTCAAACCTACGTTTGAACCAAAAATTATTAAAAAATTTGATGCAATTATCCCAGGAAAAGCGATCGCCCAACCTTGGGGGAGCGACTTTCCTCGGCTCCCAGGCGGTTTTATCCTGTCTGGCATCTAAGTTTGTCCGGCCTTTTTTGCGGCGGTTAATCCCCATCAAGGCTTTTGAAAGCGCGATCGCCGAAAAAAATTGACCCCTATTCACCCCTAGGGAGCGCTGGTGAAAATGTTGGTGAAAATGTTGCCGACAAATGTTGCCGACAAATGCTGGGGAGAGGCGATCATTTGCTTTAAGCGGATTTATTTCTCCTTAGCAATCCAATCTAAGATTTTTTGATTGATTTGTTCGGGATACTCATCATAAGCACAATGACCAGCTTGGGGAATTTCCACTAAATTTAACTGGGGATTTAAGGGAAGATAGCGCCGAAACCCTCTGAGGGGAACAATTTGATCTTCTTGACCCCAAATAACCAAAATTGGTATGGCTACTTTCGAGAGTAAATCTTGGAGGGATTTGCTGCCATAGTCGGGGTCATTACGCGATCGCGCCAAGCGACAAAATACATCTAAAGCCCCGCGATCTTGCGGGGGGGTGGCAAATAAATCCACTAATTCTCGATCCACTAATTCAGGACGGCGATAAATTTTTTTCAGCACTGATCGCAGCACTGCCGGACGACGGACAAACCGAAATAACGGGGATAATAGCAAGGGATTGGCAAAAAGTTTTTCCAAATATCTCGCCAACGCGGGGGGTTGATTACTCTGGGTATCCGGGAGGGTCAGCAATACGAGATCCGAAGCCATTTCTGGATGATGGGCGACAGTATTTAAAGCCACATATGCCCCCAAGGAATGCGCGATCGTCACCGCAGGCACTCCAATCATACAGCGCCAGAAATCATAGACTAGCTCACTCCAAAGGGTGACATTATAATTAGCCGGTGCTTTTTGCGACGCGCCAAAACCCAGAAAATCCAGGGCATAGACACAATGGTGTTGACTCAAAGGCTGTAAGTTATATCGCCATTGCCCCAAGGCCGAACCAAATCCATGTAAGAATAACAGTGGCTTGGGGATGGGAGTGGGTTCGCCATTGCTTTTTGGGGAATTTCCCGGAGTGGCATCAGCGGACGCTGGTCTGATATAGGTGTAGCGGATATGCCAGCCACGCCAAATCCAATTTCTCTGGGAACCCAGATGGGTGGGAAATTTCGGAGTCAGGGTTGGGGATTGCATGGTCAATTTTATTTAATGTGATGTGCTCAGGACGCTGTTGGCTGAATTTTCGCCCAATTCTCAAGAATCTCAAACATTTTCGCTGATTTATATTGAATCTTGGGAATATTTTGGGTTAAATCATCCTTAGATATAATCGCGGCAAGATGATTTGCTATAGAACCAGCCCATTCGCTGATGGGGTCGTGGTTACTTCCTGGGGCGAATCGCGATTTTCCAGATCGGGATAGGATTTTCTCCCTTGTTGGTATGATAAAGTATGATCGGGCTAAATTAAAGGTGCAGAGGTCGTGATGAATTTTGAACAGGAGTATCAAAAATGCCTAGATAAGCTAGTCTGGGCGACTAATCATCTACAAGTTGAAGTCTCAGAAACGAAACTTGAGCAGATCGCTGAACTCATCGTGCAACCGATGACTGGCCCTTGGCGGTATTTCCATACTCCGGATCATATATTTGAAGTCGGTGGCTCTACAGATCCGATAGAAGTTTTAGCCGCACTATTTCACGATCTCGTCTATGTCCAGGTCGATCAAAGTGTAAATTTTAATCTGGCTTACTATATTAGTAGGTTGATCAAAGAAGTCAAACCTTTGCGAGGTGACGGCAAAGAACATTTAAAAATTCGCGAGCGCGCAGAAATTGGTGAAGATGATATTTTTGATATTGTCCTGTCAGTATTTGGGTTTGTCCCCGGTCAACAGTTGTCTCCCTTTGCCGGACAAAATGAGTTTTTAAGTGCGCTGGTAGCGGCGAAAGCTCTCCAAGAGTTTCTAACCAAAAAAATCTTAGTTCAAATCTGCGCTTGTATCGAAGCCACTATTCCTTTTCAGATGCCAAGTGCAGACGGTTTAACCGCAAGCGATCGCCTATACAAACGGATACAAGAAGTTAACAATCAGTTTAACCTCCAGTTTACGGAGGAGGAAATTGTTGACACGGTGAAAAGAGCGGTGCGGATGGCCAACCGAGACGTAGAAGGATTTGCCACCCCCAGTGCCGCTAGTTTTCTAGATAATACCTGGAATCTGCTGCCAGAAACTAATCATAATTTAATCAATTCCAGCACCTATACGGTTCAAGAATATCGGATTTCCTTACAAAAAATGGAAGGATTTATGAATTTCCTCCAGCCAGAATCAGTTTTTCGTCGCTTTGCGGGAGAACCAGACGAAAAAACCTACAATGATTTAGTTGATGCTTCCCGAAAAAATATTGAAGTGGCTAGACTATATCTGGGAGCGAAATTAGTCACTATTGCTTTTATCGAAGCGATATCTTTACGAGTTGGCTTAGATATTCCCCTCTCCACCATGATGGGAGAACTGCCAGAAAAAGGCACCAGCAGCGCGAAAAAGTTAGAAGACTTTTTACCAAATTTAGACGAGCAAGCCTGTTATCATCCGAAAAATGAGTTAGAAACCACGGTTTTGAACTTATTAGAAAAAGGACGAACGAAAAGTTCCGCCTACGATATCAAGCATTCTCCTTTAGCCACGTTTTTTGTCAAAACAATGGGCTTTGATGAAGTTAATCGTCAACTAGGCCAGGCTAAAAAATTTTTCAAACAACTCGATTCCTCTGAAGACTTATCTTCTAAAGTCTCGGCGGCGAAAGCATTTATTGCTGGGTTCAATCCTACGGTGACGGCTCAGGTGATTGATGGGATTTTGAAAGTCTTTGATAGTCGTCGAGAAGCCTTAAGCCGCTCGTAATTAAATAAGGATGGTTCTGAAATTTTTTCTTTATGGTCACTATATCCCTAGGGAGATGGCATTGTCGTGTCCCTGTTTATGACCAATTTTTTATCCCATTTACAAAAATTTACAAAAATTTATACGTAGGCGAACATAATGAACATAATTAATTGCAATTTTCGTTTCCCACCGTAAATCCTTGGATTCCCGCCTTTAGGAAGGAGAGAGAAGGGAGAAAAGAGAGGAGAGAAAAGAGAATATTTTTACTCTTTACTCTTTCCTCGAACCTCTTTCCTCGAACCTCTTTCCTAGGCATCCTCCGCGTGGATTTTCGCCCACCTACTTAATCAAAAGCCAAATAATCAATCAACAAAATAATCAATCAATTTATCGGTTTTTTCTGATTATTATTAAATCCTAGATGTTGTTTAAACTAGGAATATGAGCGCCCCTTTGACGGTTAAATTGCTGTTGGTATTTTACCTAAAAATGCGCTAGGATGAGCGCTAGGATAATCATAAATAGTAAACATCAAACCCTAGGTAGTCATTATGTCTAATTCAAATCTGACAGGGATTGCTGCTGGAATTTTACGTCGGGTTCACCATATTGCTTTTAATGTCAAAGATTTGCAGGCTTCTCGCCATTTTTACGGTCAAATTCTTGGCTTGCGTGAACTCACGGGGGCAGATATTCCCTCAACTTTGAAAAAATTAGTGGAGGAGGGAAAAGTCGCTAATTTTGTCATGCCAGATGGCACCGTAATCGATCTATTTTCTGAACCGGATTTATCTCCAGCAGATCCCGAGCCGAGAAAAGCATTTACTCGGGCGAACCATCTGGCATTTGATATTGATCCAGGGTTATTTGACGAAGCGGTAGCGGTTTTGCGATCGCACCAAGTTCCCATTGACCACGGCCCAGTCAGTCGCCCTACAGGAAGAGGCATTTATTTTTACGATCCCGATGGGTTTATGTTAGAAATTCGCTGCGATCGCCTTTAGCAAACAGTCAGATATCGTTGGGTAGGGATTTTTTGATTGTTGGTTGTTGGTTGTTGGTTGTGATTAATAATTGATAACTTGTGATAACTTGGTTTGATTATCAGTTATAATTTATCAGCTATCGGCTACCAACTATCAATTACCTATGCTGAATGCTCAATGCTCAATGAGCATGAGAATCAATGCCACCCATGCGATTAAAAGGATAGAAACGAACTACTGCCTGACCAATAATATTTTCACGGGGGACAAAGCCCCAATAGCGGCTATCATAACTATTATTGCGATTATCTCCTAATACCAAATACTGATTTTGTGGAACAGTAACCGGGCCACAAGCTGGGTTATAATCTTTAGACTTGTCTGGGTGACAATCGTATTCAGCTCCTTCTTGAATATATGGCTCTGTCAGCGGTTGATTGTTTACATACACAGTTCCTTCTTTAATTTCTACGGTATCGCCAGGTAAACCAATCACCCGCTTAATAAAAGCATCTTTAAAGTTTTCCTTTCGTAACGCCGGTGTTGGGCTAAAGACAACAATATCCCCGCGCTGCGGGTCTCTAAAATGATAACTTAACTTGTCAATAATCAGGCGATCGTTGATCTCCAGGGTGGGTAACATTGAACCTGAAGGAATATAACGGGCTTCCGCGACGAAAGTCCGAATTCCTATAGCCAAAATTGCACTTAGTCCAATGGTTTTTAATGATTCAAGCCAGGGGTTTTCTTCGGTGTACTTTGGGGCTTGATTAACGGGTAATTGAGATTTAGAATCAGACACGGTTTCCTCGATACGGGTCATGTTGCCTATTTAGCTCCAAGATTTAGATATCAGATAAGTGAATAAAATGCTAGGGGCTTGTGGTCAATTCTCTTTTCATCGAAGCCAACAGAAACTCCTCTTTTGTTAACGAGATTTTTTATCAGTTGGGCAGAAAGAAGAACCGTTCGCGCCGCATCCCGGAGAATCGCACGTGAGCATTCTTGATGATAGCTTGATTTAAACAAATGGTTAGTGCCAGTGATGACCATTGGTTGGAGTAAGTTTGGTTTCAAATCTGTGACTGGGTAATCTGGGGTATGAAATGGGTAAATTCCAGAAGGCCGCCCTGGTAAGCATATTAAACTGTTTGAACTGGGGAAACACCAAGATTCCCGCTTCGGGATCCGCTTCGCGGCATCGCCCCTAGGGTGGATCGAGAAATCTATTAAAGTCCTAAGTAGGTGGGCAGAAATAAATGCACCACAGACCCCATGAGAGGAAAGAGGTTCGAGGAAAGAGGTTCGAGGAAAGAGGGGCTTTCGGAGCTTTCGGAGCAGAGGGGCTTTCGGAGCAGAGGGGTTTTCGGAGCAGAGTTGATGAGGGGCTTCCGGGGCAGAGGAGCTTTCGGAGCAGAGGGGCAGAGGGGCTTTCGGGGCTTTCGGACGCACCATCCGCACCATCCGCACCATCCGCACCATCCGCACCATCCGCACCATCCGCACCATCCGCACCATCCGCACCTCTCTTCTCTCTTCTCTCTTCTCTCTCCTTCCTAGAGGCGGGAATCCAAGGATTTACGGCGGGGGATGAAAAGTGCCACTAATTATGTTCACCTACTTACTTATAATTTAAAGGGTTAAAAGAATTTTTGACAACTTTTTTATTTTTTTCAGTTTTATCCCCCAGAATCATTCGACCCCGGAAAGTCATATCCTAGTATTGTAAAACGACTCGTGAGGAAAGGTGGGGAAACCCCGCCTAATTGAATTTGCTATGTCTGCTGATTCATATGATTCATATTTATTAATCCAACAAGCTCGGATCCTCCAGGCTGATGGGGAATTTTTACTGGGTGATGTCTTGGTGCGGGGGGGAGCAATTGTCCAAATTGATCGAGAGATTTCGCCCCCTGAGAGCCTACACGGTGAAATTATCGACGCCACCGGCTTAACTTTGTTGCCTGGAGTCATCGATCCGCAAGTGCATTTCCGGGAACCGGGTTTGGAACATAAAGAAGATTTATTTACCGCCACCTGTGCTTGTGCTGCCGGTGGGGTGACTTCTTTTTTGGAAATGCCCAATACTCGGCCAATTACTAGCAACCAAGCAGCCCTTGATGATAAGTTAGCGCGAGCAGCCCAGAAATGCTTAGTTAATTATGGCTTTTTTATTGGGGCAACGGGCAAAAACTTAGAGGATATACTCGCAGTCACGCCGACTCCAGGAATTAAGATTTTTATGGGGTCGATGAAGGGGGATCTTTTGGTAGATACCGATGATTTGCTAGAGCCGATTTTTGCTAATGGTTCGCGGTTAATTGCCGTCCATGCGGAAGACCAAGAACGAATTAATCAACGGCGACAGGAATTTGCCGGATGTACCGATCCCGCGATTCATTCAATTATTCAGGATAAGCAAGCGGCGTTGTTGGCGACCCAAAGAGCCCTACGATTGTCCAAAAAATATCAGCGACGACTGCATATTTTGCACCTGTCCACGGGGGTTGAGGCGAATTTGCTGCGCCAAGATAAACCCAGTTGGGTGACGGCGGAAGTTACACCGCAGCATTTACTTTTAAATACCAGTGCTTATGAAACTATTGGCACCCTGGCACAGATGAATCCGCCTTTAAGAGATCCTGAAGATAATGAAATTCTCTGGCAAGCGCTGCTGGATGGGGTGATTGATTTTATTGCCACGGATCATGCGCCCCATACTTTGGCGGAAAAAGCCGAAGCATATCCCAATAGTCCGTCGGGGATGCCCGGAGTGCAAACTTCTCTGCCGTTGATGTTGACCCAGGCAATGCAAGGACGCTGTACCGTAGCACAAGTGGCTCACTGGATGTCCGCAGCCCCCGCGAAAGGCTATGGCATTGCTAATAAAGGCGCGATCGCTCTTGGGTATGATGCGGATTTGGTGTTAGTGGATTTAGACAACTATCATCCAGTATTGGCGGAAAATATGTTAAGTAAATGTGGTTGGAGTCCCTTTGAAGGCTGGAATTTAACTGGATGGCCCGTGGTGACTATTGTCGGGGGACAAGTGGTGTATAACCGAGGCAAAATTAACCCTAAAGTGCGCGGTAAAGCCTTACAGTTTGCCGCACCTTAGACTGTTGCTTTGGTTAAGGTTGAGGAGAATAAAATAGGGGCGATCGCTATAAATTGCTATAAATAAATTGCTAGGAATGTCGGGGTGAGAAAGCGAATTACCCTTATATTTATTATTCCTCATAATTGATTCCCGCATTCGCGGTAATGACAGTTAAATTACCAATAAATTACCCAAAAAAAATTTTTTTACTCTGAATCAACTATGATGAGTTTGATTGTTTTTGGCAGTATTAATCTGGACTTAGTAACTAAAACCCCTAGGCTACCTTTGCCCGGAGAAAGTTTAACCGGACATAACCTTAGAAAAGTTTTTAGCGGAACATCCCGTAAGTATCCTGTAAATATCTAGAAGTCTTAATGAAAACTCGTACCTCGACACCATTCCCCGTTTCTCAAATTATTTCTTTCATAGTGGGATTTGTGCTGTTTGGCTTGGCGATTTGGACAATCAGCCAGGAGTTCAAAAACTATCCTCCCAGTGAGGTGATCCAAAGTCTCAATAGAATTCCTGATCGCTATTTAATCCTGGCGCTTGCCCTAGTGATAATTAACTATATTGTTTTGGCCGGATATGAATTGCTGGCAATGCGCTACATTGGCCGTTCGCTGCCACCCCAGAAGACGATTTTGGCAGGTTTTATTAGTTATGCCGTCAGCAATAGCATTGGCTTCGCAATTTTAAGTGGTAGCGCCATTCGTTATCACTTTTATTCTCGTTGGGGACTTTCCAAAACAGAAATTGCTCAGATTATTGCTTTTTGTCATCTAAGTTTCTGGATTGGACTGTTTGCCGTGGGCGGTGTTTTGTTTCTGATTGAACCCCTGGCAGTTCCATCTTTATTGCATTTGCCCTTTAAGTCAGTTCGTCCCATCGGGGCAATTTTTCTGGCGCTTGTCTTGATTTATTTCTTGTGGAACTTATTCAGTCATCGGCAATCAATTAGAATTGGCAAATGGACGATTCCTCATCTTTCCTGGCAACTTTCTCTCACCCAAATTTTTGTCACCTCGATTGATTGGGGACTCGCGGCTGGGGTGCTTTATTTATTACTGCCACAACCCACTTCTTTCTCCTATACTGGCTTTTTTAGCATTTATCTGTTAGCCCAAATTTCCGGGATTATTAGCAATGTTCCGGGAGGCTTAGGTGTGGTTGAAACTGTGTTGTTACTTTTGCTGTCTCCAGCGATCGCCTCTGCTGACTTACTGGGTTCACTCTTGGCTTATCGAGGGATTTACTATTTTTTGCCCTTAATTGTGGCGATCGCGCTCTTCATACTCCACAAACTTTTCCAGCAATTTGAGTAAGTTTGATTCATATTTGTGTAAGTTCAATGGTGCTAAGTTAAAAGGTGCCACCATGCCCGATGGCAGCACTAAAGAATAGTATCTCTTTTTCTAGTTTCCAGGCTGTAGTCTGGGAACTAGAAAATCCTTTGCTTTTACCCATGAGAGGGTCAATGAAACCAATTACTGAAACAAATTACTGAGATAAATTCGTAGTTTGTAAACGCAGCAATTCCGCAGTAATTCGCTCTAGGATTCTCTGGTCTTGGGTTAATAAATTCGTAATATCGTTAAATCGTTGAATGGTTAAGCCATTTTCTGCTACGATTGCAATCGATTTTTGACAGTATTCGAGCGCCGACTGGCGAATATTTCTAGGGAGATCATTCACACTATTCCGATCGCTGCAAATAATCTGGGGCATTTGTTGCCTACCTGTTAACTCCTGTTTAATCTTATTATAATATTCTTGTCGCAATGGTTCAATGGCCAACAGCGATCGCGCATAATTCGTAATTTCCGTTGCCGACAAACTTGGAGCGGATTGTTGAGCCGAAGCCGCAGAGTTAAACTTTAAAATAGCCGCAGATTTGAGGGAAATACTGGGAGTTAGACCAGCGAAGCAACTCATGGTGGACAATATCGCCGCCAGGAGCGATCTGGATAACCATTTAGAAGTCAATGGGGAAAAGTTAGGAGTTAACATAATCAAATTATACCAACAAATTACACCAACAAAACAGGGTATATGAAAAGTACAACACTCATTAACAAAGTCAAGCTTTAAGATATAGTTCCCTGGGGTTATGATTGCTATTTATTGTGCTGATGCCAGAATTGGTTAAAAAACCGCTGAACAGATGCACACTTAAGCATTCTAGTTATCTTGAGCAATGTTGTTGTCATTACTTAGTTCCAACATCAGAAGAGTCAATGGTCAAAATCAACGATTGAAGTCAATGGTCTTGGACTGCTCTTATGGTGTTTGATTTATTTTAAAACCTGGAAGTTCCAATTAACCCTAAACTTCATTAAATCTGATCAAATAAATCAAGGGCGACAGACTTGGCAAAGTTCGATCGCTTTGGTTTGTAAGGTCGATAGTTCCTCAGCCCCACGTTTCAAGCTGACTTCCAGGTCTAGCAAAATGCTCAAGGTCTTTTGCAGTTGTCCTTGGGTGATTGCTTTGACTTCCTGACGCAGGAAGTAAATCCGCTTGGGATTGCCAATTTCTGCTGCTTGGGCGATCGCCTTCTCATCTTGTTCTCCAGCGGAAATCATCACCTTCACCCATAACCAGGTTCTAAATTGACCCGTCAGAGTAGCGACAACTTTTAAAGCCGGTTCGTTGCGATCGATCAAGTCAGAGATCAAAGTTAAAGCCCTAGAAGTATCGCCGTGGAGAATAGCATTGGCCAATTTTAAGCTATTCGCAGCGTTTGATGTCACTAATGTGCCGACAATCTCATCGCTGAGAAGACGATTTTTCCCCGTCCCGACATACAGTTGCAGCTTCTCAATTTCACTATAGAGCAATCGCGTCTCATTGCCCACGCTTTCTGTTAGAATCCCCACACCTGCATCGGTCAGTTTCACCCCCATTTCTTGGGCCACTTTGACCACAGCTTTCTCCAACTGATCTTGTTGCCAAGGAGGAATGCGGGAAAATTCCTGAACTTGAGCATATTTTTGCAATAATTTAGTGGATTTAAGCCTGCCATCGGGTTTACTCCCCGTAGTCAGCAACAACACCGTGGACTCTGGAATCGCCGTCAAAGTGCGCTCTAACTCTGCTAAGATATCCGCTGAACAATAGTGGCAAATGGTCGTATCCGCTAACCACACCAAACGACTACCACTGCCAAAAGGGGGGGTCATGGATTGATTCAACCCTTGGATGATGGCATCTGGTGTATCAGGGGAAATTTTTTCATAGTTAAAAGAGGCCCAGTCAGGATCCAAGACGCGATCGCGCAATGCTGCCACGGCTTTGCCCATCGCAAAATCATCATCCCCCCAATAAAAGTAAATTGGCACAAAGAAATACCTGTGTAAATAATGAGTACACTAGACAATGATGCGGTCTGCCCCGTAAAGTTACAAATCGTAAACTTGATGGGGTTGACTTCATCATGTTCACCCAACTCTAGTATAATAATTAGGAGCAAGAAATTGGACGATCCGTATCAAGTCTATCTCAACCGCGTTGTGCGACAGACTTTCGCCGAAAAATACCTATCTGCTTTGCAACATATTCAGGAGTCTCCCAAGTTCCACACGGACGAAACTGGCAAGAGAAAAGCCATGCCATTCCCCGGTTATTCGGTGATTAGTCCTACTTGGAAAGATGATGTTAAAAATAATGAGTTTTATCAGCAGATGCAACAATGCCAAACTCAGTTATTACAGGAAATTCCTGGAGATTGGCTAGTGCCATTGCCCCCGGATAGTTTTCATTTAACTTTAGCGGATTTAATCTGGGGTGATGCCTATAGGCTGGCAATTTCTACGCCGGATCTGGAGGCTAAACTGCGTCAGCAGATCGCCGATAGCTTTGCCCAATCTCGTCACTTAGCCAAGGGACAAGCGATCGCTTGGCAAGTATTGGGGATCATGGTAGCCACCCGCTCAATTGGCGTCTTACTGATACCAGTGGATGAACAGTCTTACGATCAACTGGTAGAATTACGCCGATCTATCTATCAAAATCCAGGATTAATTGCTTTGGGCGTTGAGCAACAATATCATTTTACCGCTCACATTACTCTGGCCTATTTTGGCAAAGTTCCGGAAAACTTAGATCGCGATCGCTTGAGTGTTCTGTTCACTGAATTTAACCATCGATTGATGGATAATCCGCAAAAGTTATCAGTGGAACGGGCGGAGTTGCGTAAATTTGAAAACATGACTGAATATCAGCGCGAACCAGACTGGCCAGTCTTTGAATTTTAAATAGTTGCTGGTAAAACCATCATTGGCAATGATTTAAAAAACTATTTTGGCTGAAAGAATGACTTTTGCTAAACTACTCTTCGATGCTGATATTCGTCAAAACATCTCTCGGTGATTGCTGAAGAATATTTATATTGTAGGGTGGTATTGTAGGGTGGGCTTGCATTCCATAATTGTGGGAGGAGAGAGGATTTCGGAAAGAGGAAAGAGGAAAATTATCTCTTTTCTTTTCTCTCTTCTCTTTTCTCTTTTCTCTCTCCTCTCTTCATCGTTGCCCAGCCTACGAAGCTTAGAGACTGTGGGATGAATTTTTGAAATTATTATAACTGAAATTAGTATAACAAATTATCGAAGTTCTGGTTCTTCCACGGGTCTAATAATGGTTTTTTCCGAGGAACTTCCCGCTGGGTCAAACACGGCTTTGAGGGCTTCATCCAGAGTTTCTGCCATCGCAATTTGATTTTCATACACCACAATCACCCGCGCTAAAGTTGGCAGACTATTTTGTTCTGCTTCCAAATACAAGGGTTCTACATATAATAAAGATTGCTCAATGGGAATCACCAACAAATTCCCTTGAATTGCTTTCGAACCCTGCCGAGTCCAGAGAGAAATTTGTTGGGAAATCACCGGATCTTGATTAATCCGGGCTTCCACTTGTTCTGGACCATAAATTAACTGCTGTTTAGGGAATTGATAAAGTAAGAGTTTACCGTAGTTATCCCCATCAGCACGACCGGCTAACCAACCAATTAAATTATTCCGACTGGTGGGTGTAAAGGGATGTAACAAAATAAACTCTTCTGATGCTTCTTTCGGCAACCTGATAATCAAATAATAAGGTTGAACAGGTTGCTGTTCGTTGCCATAAATTTCTTGAGGAATTCGCCACTGGTCTTCCCGGTTATAAAACACCTGGGGATCGGTCATGTGGTAGGTGAGGAGGCGTTCTGATTGCACCGTAAAAAAGTCCTCTGGATACCGCAGATGCACCCGCAAAGATAGTGGCATGGTGTCTAAAGGTTGAAATAAATCCGGAAAAATATCTTGCCAAGTGGCGATGATCGGATCCGTAGGATCCGCTACATATAAACCGACCGATCCATTGTAGGCATCAATCACCACTTTTACCGAATTGCGAATATAGTTAAAGCCTCCTTTTCCCGGTTCAGAATAAGGATAGCGATCGCTGGTGGTATAAGCATCGACGATCCAGTACAAATAATTGTTGACTGTGGGCGGATTTTGGGCAGCTTGGGCATTTTCGCCCTGAAGTAATTTGGTATTGGCTACCACTAAATAAGGATTGTTGTCATATTGTAAAAAAGGTGCGATTAACTGAATCCGTTCTCGAATATTTCGCCGAAATAAAACTTTGGTTTCCGGCGTAAAATACCGGGTTAAAGCCATCTGCCAATTTTGCAAATACTTGGCAAACACTAAGCGGCGCCACCAAGCACTAATAGAAACACCACCATCACCATCGTAAGTATTATAAACATTCTCATCGCCACTGGGATAATCGAACTCTCGCACATCACTGGGTGCCATCACATAGGTATTAGTTAATTCCCCATAATAAATCCGAGGATGACCAATCGGAATACTGGCGCGAATACGTTCACTAGAAGTACCTAATGTCCCCTGGTTGTCTCCAGTTCCGAACCCAATATCTTTGACAAAATAATCCGGTAAACCTCCAGGTCCTACGGTATTCACAGGTGAAAGGGTAAAACCATAGCCGTGGGTATAAACTAAATGTTCATTCACCCAAGTTTTCGCGGCTTCGGGAACGGCAGTGTAGTCTAATTCTCTAGCGGCAATCAATACTTGTTGTTGTTCGGTGGCAGATCCTTGGGGACTGGGTGATTCTCTTTTTAAGGTGTAGCGGTCAATATCCGCGTCAGAGAATTTGTAGTATAGCCGAATTTGCTGTAGTTGACGGTTGGTTTGCAATAAAGGACGGCTATCCCACAGGCGAATATTGCGAATCGTGGAGTCATTGTTTTTGATATCCTGGTAGGTTAATTTACCTTCAGGCTCGAAGGTTCTTACATCAATATTATCCAAGCCAAAACCCTGGCGAGTAAAGGCAATACTCCGTTGAAGATAAGGAGTTTCTCGCTGAAGTTCGTTAGGTTGAACCATAAATCGTTGGACTGCATAAGGCCATATATATTCAGCAACAACTATGAGTAATATATAGAATGATATTACATATCTTAGTCTTTGTAAGCTCGATTTTTCCCTAAAATAGCCGAAAACTATCTTGAGCAATTTTTCGGGCAATGGTTTTTGATGTGATAATTTATTACTATCTCCTTTTATTTTTTGGCCTGGGATTTTACTTTGGCCTCTCTCAAGAATTCCACTTCTGGCAATGAAGAGTAAAAAAATCGCGATCGCCCCAGCACCAATACTTAATAAAATATATGCTGGTAATTGAGCATTTACATCAGTAAAACTAGCGCCATAAACTACTCCCCTGTGGGAATAGAGTAAGCGATAACAAGATAACCAATAGTTGCCCGCAATAATGGTCATCAATAAACTGCTTAAGCCATAAAGATGGCGGCGTTGTTTAGGGGAAAAACCGTAAAATTCACCGTCACTGAGACTATTGCCCGAAAGCAAATAGACAATTAATACGACAATTAATGAACCTAATAATAACCCTTCAAGCCAAAACTCCAGTAGTTCCAAAAACGGCAATTTAAAAATATAAAAGCTGATATCTTGGTGAAATAGAGGCTCGCTAATTTCAAAGGATTTGCCTTTAAATAATAGCCAAATTTTTTCCCAATAATTAGACAATACAAGACTAAAGACAAGGCTGAAAAATCCAGCGATCGCCCATAGCATTTGGGGATAAAAAAGCAGCAGAGTGCCTCCGACTAATAAACCCAAAATTTTCGGCAAATCCAAGGCATCAATTGGCCAAATCATCTGCCAGATAACTTGCACGTCAAATCCCCTGGGGGCTGAGGAATACACCAGCGGTAAACCCTGTGGTCGCGGCCAGTATTTCCAGGCAGTTTGACCATAGTATAAGACCATTAGTTCTACCATTACCGCTAATCCCAGCACGATGGGTAAGAGCGATCGCAGCCTCAGTTTAAATTCTACATCAGGATTTTCTAATGGAGGCAATTGTTCCCAGGGCAACTGATATTTATCCGGTAAATTAGTCTGGGGATTATGTTTATATTTTAGCCGATGAGCCAGCTTTAAATTTCCCCATAAAAAAGCAATACTACAGGTAAATACCAACAGAAAAGTAATCACACGGGTACTGAAGCGTAACCAAAAAGCCCGAGGATAACCAATCTCTTGAAACCAGAAACTTTCCACCAAAATCCTGGAAACAATATCAAAGGCTAACCAAATACCGGCTGCGATTAAAATCAAGTAAAAAATTCGTTTGCCCAACATTAAAAACATGGTTATATATTAAATTTATTGCTGGCTATTGCTGGCTACTGTTCAGAAAAAATAGAGACCCTACCCCTTCTGCAAAGAAACAAAGGACACGCCGAAATTATTCCTTAGTGTCCTTTGTCTGCGTTCTTGGCGTTGTTGGTGGTGAAATAACTTTTAACTACTTTTAACTATTGCGGTTAACTATGGTGATGGGCACAGGTCTTGCTGACTACTTTCTGAACAGTAGCCAGCAATACCCATCGGCCAGGATTTAGCTATACTGCTGGCTGGAGCAAGCATCTTCCAAATTAAACAAAGTTTGCAAAGTGGCCATTGCTTGCCGTCTCGCTTCAATATCTTGCTGTGCCCGCAGTTGCACCATTGGGTCATGGAGAATTTTATTCACGATTCCTCGCGTTAGGGCTTCAATCACCTCTTGATGTTTTTCGGCAAATTCTGAACCGAGACGTGAGAGGGCTTTTTCTAATTCTTGTTCGCGAATGCTTTCAATTTTGGCTCGTAAGCTGTTAATTGTCGGCACGGTTTCCAAGCTACTCCACCAGACATTAAAGGCTTCTACTTCTTCTTCGAGAAGTTTTTCGGCTTCCATCGCCATTTGACGGCGACTTTCTTGGTTTTGTGCCACCACAGCCTTGAGGTCATCCACGTTAAATGATTGCACATTCGCTAGTTCATTGACATCCGCATCCACATTACGCGGGACGGAAATATCAATTAACATAATCGATTTGGTCGGGTCTAAGGCCGCTGCTAGTTTGTCCCGGTTTAGCAATGGCTGTGTTGCTCCGGTACTGGTAAACACGATATCGGACTGACTAATGATGGTCATCATTTCCGACAGTTGATGCAGTTGCAGGCCAGAGTCAGGGAATTTCTGGGCTAACTCCTGCGATCGCTGTATGGAACGGTTAACGATCGCAATGTTGTGGCAACCTTTCGCCAACAAATGTTGGACTAAAAGCCGGGACATTTTGCCAGCGCCAATAATGCAAACTTTCTGAGGTTCGAGACTCTCCACCTTCATTTGCGCCAACTCAACTGCTGCTGAACTAATGGAAACGGCGCCGGTGCCAATATTGGTTTCCGTGCGTACTCGCTTGCCAGCGGTAATGGCTTGTTTTAAGAGGCGATTGAGAATGCGTCCCACTCCTTTATATTGTTGTCCAAGCTTGTGGGTATTTTTGACCTGAGCCAGAATTTGCCCTTCACCGAGTACCAAACTATCCAGACCAGCAGCCACTCGCATCACATGAGTTACCGCATCCTCATGTAAGAGAATAAACAAATGAGGCCGCAATTTACGCAGGGGCAACTTGCTATGTTCCGAAAGAAACTGGGTAATTTCCAGGGCTCCCGCTTGGGTTTCCGTGGTAACTACATAAATTTCTAAGCGGTTACAGGTACTTAGAATCGCCACTTCTTCAATATGGGGATACCCTAGCAAATGAGCGATCGCCTGACTCATCTGTGTTTCTGGAATACTCAGTTTCTCACGAATTTCTACCGGCGCTGTTTTGTGGCTGAGACCTACGACTGCAATATTCATGCTTATTTTCCTGAAGTTCTTCCTCTTGAAATCTCGACAACAAATTTCTTAAATTATTAAGCCTTGACAGATTGTCTGAATCCCAGACTCAACCGTTCGGACAGAGAGTTCGGACAAATAGATCAAAGAGATAGATCGCCCCATCAAGGGGATTTATCTCTTTAATAATAGTCAGCTTAATTGCTCTTACCAAACAAAGAGCAATCAAGCTGATAATTGACGCTCGAATCAGGATAATTTCCCTGATTAACTTGCAGACCCAGATAAAATTTTCTTGGGACTTTAAGCCAGAAGTAAGGTGGTCATTGCCCAACCTGAAACCATATATAGTCCCTGTGATTAAGCCAGAAAATGTAAGTCTTCTTGTTGTAAAAATTCAGGAATTAATGAACCATCAAACCTGGAGACTTAAGACTTCTGGAATTTTTTAACCGGCGAGAACTCTTCGTTCTTTTTTGTCAGCAATCAGCGGTTCGCCGGATGTAGAAACGCGATCGCCGATCCGTCTCTACAGGTTGCGGCGGATTGATTTCACGGTCAAGCATCAACTTTTGATTCCTCATAGCTGATTTTTGACAGCTGATATCCAATAGTTGAAGGCTGACATTTTTTTAGTTGCCTTAGCGCACTTGAATAGTTTTAGGCGCTTCAAACATATGAATAGTATCGACAAACCGAGCAGTCTTAGATTGGCTGGAAATTACCAAACTTTCTGTCCGCGCACCGCCATGGAAAAAGCGCACCCCGTTCATTAAGGGACCGGGGGTAATGCCACAAGCGGCAAAGAGCACGGTTTCGCCAGAGGCCAGTTCTTCAGCGCTATAGACTTTATCGGGATCGGTAATGCCCATGCTGGCCAAGCGTTCTAGGTTGCTTTCTTTGCTTTCGCCAATCAAGCCAGTTTTCACCACTTCGGGATCGTAGATCAACTGTCCTTGGAAATGTCCACCCAAAGCCCGCATGGCAGCGGCGGAAATCACCCCTTCCGGTGCGGCGCCAATGCCCATCAGGGCATGAATATTGGTGCCGGAGAAAGCACAGCAAATGGCGGCGGATACGTCCCCATCACTGATCAGTCGGACGCGGGCACCGGCGGCGCGGATTTCTTGAATCAGTTCTTTGTGACGAGGGCGATCCATCACTACTACCACCAATTCTTCAATCGCCCGATCCATACAATCGGAGAGAATCTTCAGGTTTTCTGTAGCCGACTTGCGAATATCTACATGATTTTTCGCCACCGGTGGAGCTGCCAGTTTTTTCATGTAAAAATCGGGAGCTGCAAACAAGCCACCTTTTTCAGAAATCGCCAGCACTGCCATAGAACCGTTTTGGCCATAAGCTACCAGGTTAGTTCCTTCGCAGGGATCGACGGCAATGTCGATTTCTAGTAATTGTTCTGGGTCGCAGAAATTCTTGGCATCGGGCCGGGTGCAAATGCCTACTTCTTCTCCGATATAGAGCATCGGCGCCTCATCCCGCTCCCCTTCACCGATGACAATTCTGCCCCGCATATGAATTTTGTTCATGCGCTGGCGCATGGCTTCTACGGCCACTTGGTCAGCAATGTTTTTTTCGCCTTTCCCCATCCAGCGGGCTGACGCGATCGCTGCTTGTTCAACTACCTCAATAATCTCTAAACCAATTGCACTATCCATTTAGATATCTCCTAATTTCATCATCGATTTGCCGTCGTGTTTGCTGTCTCCGACCGTCTAAAAGTCTATCAGAGTCAGGTATCTTGTTTAACTTATGTAACGACAGATTATTGTTAAGTTTTGCTGCTAAGGGATAATTTGGCCACAATTTATCAAGTAGCTAATTAGTGATATCTATGTTTAATTGATAATTAATAATTAATAATTAATAACTGATAGCTAACAATTGATAATTAATCGCTGGAAAATTATCAATTGCTAGTTATCGTTTATTAGTTATTAATTATCATTTATCAGTTATCAAATTTTTTCTGGAGCGATTCCCAGTTCCCGCAATTTGGCAAAAGCCCGATCACGTTCAGCAAACAAATCTCCTGGTTCCTTAAACAATTCCCCATCGGGATGATACACCGCTAAACCATCAGAGGACAGTTCAAAGCGAATATTCAGCAGCGGAGAAACCCAGGGCAAATGTAGGGGGGTAATTAAGGTAAAACTTTCTTGCGCCGTAGCCCGTTGAAAACCCCAAAAATCATAAAATTGGGGATTATAAAAAAACATTTCCAGCACGCCATATTGTTCATAAAACTGCTGTTTGGCGGCCACTTCGCTCGTAGTGTTGCTGGGAGAAAGGATTTCAAACACCACTTGGGGCGCAATATTATCTTCTTCCCACTGTTTGTAACTGCCGCGATCGCGATCGGGGCGACCCAAAACCACCATTGCATCTGGGGCTTAACACGGGGCAGGGGGACTTTCCACGGGGACAGGATACCAGAGTAAATCGCCAGCGACAAAAGCAACTTGTTGTTTCAGCAGTTGTTTCAAATTAGTGACTAAACGCACAATCCAGCGATACTGTAGGGGATTTTCCGCTATCGGCTTACCATCGGAGTCGGGATAAAGGATATAAGGGGGGATATTCGTTTGAACCATAGTCCCGGTGATAGCTAATCAGGATTTTTATATTATAACTAACCGGGCTAAATAAAGCAACAATTATCAAGATTTTTTGGCCTGAAAAAAATCAACTTAATATTTATTTAAATCAGCTTTTAAGAATAGATAAACTTGATATATTTTAGCACTTATTTGAGCTTAATCCTATCAATAATTACTGTTTTTCTCGCCCAAAAATCAGGCTTAAATTATTAATTTATCACCATGAATAATTATTAATAAACAGAAAAGAATAAATAATTAATTATAGGTAATAAATGGCGGCAAAATAGGCTAAAACCATGATTTTTTGGTGATTTCAGCGGCTTTTTCAGCCGAAGCGAGACGGCGTTTTCGTCACTACTTGACAAAAACGCGATTGTATGCGTCAACTAATCTAATAACATATAACAAATAACAATACTAAATATAAAAAAGATTGCCAATTTTTTCGCTTGGTAAAAGTTTATGTAAGCATCAATACAAAAATAATTGCATGCCAACGAAACATTCGGGGCAAAAGTTTCAGCGAATTACTTTTAGCGAATTACGACGTGCAATTTATTGACCATAACTGCTCAACAAACGTAAAAAATATTTAGATTTGTAACAAACTCCGTCAAAAAAGGCCGCAAAGGGATATACTTAATGCAAGTTTTAAATTTAGGTAGGGTTTACCATGAATTTAAAAGTCATTTGGGTAATCCCTTGGCTGACCTCTATCTACTTAGCATTGCCTGCTATTGCGGAAAAACCGGAGGCATCAAACGCTAATCTGATAGAAGAAAGGGATAACGCGACTCTGAACTATGTAATATCCCAAGATCGAGCACCGGAACCAGAACAGGCGCAAGCGCAAATCAGAGAACTACAAGAGCGTTTGCAAAGATTGGAAACCTTGCCGCTACAACAAATTTATCTGGGCGCACCCGGTTCGAGTTCCAATACTCCCACTGCTTACGGGGGTGCTTGGGGGAGCGTGGGCGCAGGTTTGAGCTATCAAAGGCGTACTAGATATACCAACGATGCCGACGGAAGCAGCGGTCTAGTAGTTAGCTTTGGTAATCCTCGCTCGACGGTAGGACTGGATGTGGGAGTTAGCTTTCTCGACCTGTCGGAGTTCGGCGAGCGCGGATCATTTACTTTTAAAGCTCACCGCCAGCTTCCCCAGGAATTTGCCGTTGCTGTTGGCTTGGAAAACGCCTTCGTCTGGGGTTTCAGCGACGCTGACACCAGTGTTTATGGCGTCGTCAGCAAACGATTTCGCCTGCAAGAAAGTAGCCAGGAACCTTTCAGCCGCCTGAGTCTCTCCGTTGGTATCGGTAATGGCAGATTTCGCTCAGAGGATAACGTGCAGAATGATCAGGGCAGCGTTGGAGTTTTTGGCAGTGTGGCAGTTCAAGTGATTTCGCCAGTCAGCGTCTTTACTGAGTGGACAGGTCAAGATTTAAACGTAGGTATGTCCGTATTGCCCTTCCGCAACCTTTCCTTGGTGATCACCCCCACCCTCAACGACGTTACTGGGACTGCCGGTGATGGCACGAGATTTACTATGGGAGTGGGTTACGGCCTATCCTTGTTTTAGTTGCAGGGGTTATTGCGCCGATTTACTAGGGGCAATTAATTGGTTAATTGCCCGGCTAAACCAGCTTAAATGCCATTTGGGTGCCAAACTAACTTTTGATAATTAGGAGTATATACCAATATGACTTTAAGGCAGACTCTTTTTAAATTTTGTTTACTTTTAGGCGTTCCCTTGGCCTTTTGTGGAGCAGCGACGGTAAGTTTTCCTAAAATGTCCCGCGCAACTAATCAGTCGGACATTACCGGACCAGTGATACCAACAGTTGTTCCTGCACCCGTACCCTCACCACCAGCTCTGAGTGGCGGTACCAACCAGTCGGATATTACCGGACCTAGTACCACTACCACTGTGACTACGGGCGGCAGCACCACCACCAGTACCACTACCACCACTACTGTTAGCGGCAGTATTACCGTAACTACCACTACTACTACGACAGCAACCACTCCGCAGACAACCGGTGCCACATTAGAAGATACTACGGTGGGAGGAACTACAGCACAACCCACACCAACACAAACCGCGACAACCTCGGCACAACCTACACAACCCACACCAAGACAAACCGCGACAACAGCACAACCCACACCAAGACAAACCGGGACAACAGCACAACCCATACCAAGACAAACCGCGACAACCTCGGCACAGCCAACGGCTGGTCAGACGACACTCGCGGGGGGAGGACGACCACCGCAACCATCGCCCCCAGTACAGACGATTCCAACCACTACGGCGGTGCGAAGTGTAGATGTGGTTTTTGGCCCACGACGGATGTTTGCCGTGGTGCCCCGGGTATCTAGCCGGTTGAGAGGAAATGCGGCGGCGATAACTTTGGGAGTTTTTGGCAATCTCGGTGCTAACGCGGGCAGTATTTCTATTCTCAACGCTTGGAGTTGGGGTAGCTGGGGTGTGATGGTTGTGCGGATCGGTTCCAGCCGGATTATTTTGACTTTATCGGGAGTTTCACCCGGTGGTACGCAAAATAATCCAGTTTTGCCCGGAGGAATGGTGGGAGGTTCTTTCACTTTCATTGGGGTGATTACTGGTGCTTGGTTTGACCCACCGACAGCAGAAGGTTTCCGCTATACGATGACCTCTGATTCCCTGTTTACGAAGATTTTGGATTTCCCCAAAGGTTTGGGCGATCGCTTTACGGTGACAGTGGGGGATGAAGTCCTCGGAGAGTTCGGACCAGGACAAGAGGTGGATTTTACCAGCTTCCCTGGTGGCGGAGTCAAAGAATTTGCCGTGACCGGAATTTCTCCCTTGGCAGATCCTGAAGACCCGATAGCATTTCCGCTGAAGTTAGCTTTCAATACCGAGAAAGCTGATTTTATGATGACGCCAATTGAAGACCCAGAGGCGGTGGCTTGGTATCAAGAAAATCCTCCAGAAGAGAAACCACTGCAAATCAGCATTTTGAGTCCAGAAGGTCGCCGAGAAGTACAGCCAAATGCTACGGCTAATGTGCTTCAGGAAAATGCAGCGATACTGAGCTCTGGTCTGCAAGATGAGGCGCAAGGGCAGAAGCTGTTGGCAGCAGTAGCAGCAGTAAATAAAGATGTGCAAAGTTTGGGCGTCAATTTCCAAAATCTGCTGCCTCAAGGCGGAGGGATGAATATGGCGGGGTTGAATCCGACGATGAATTCGGTGCAACGTCTGCAAAAGTCTCTCCCATCCCTGTTGGCAAGTTTGGACGCTGTAGACCCCGCTTCACCGGAGCAAGCTGTGGCGATGACAGAAATAGTCCAAGAAGTCGAGGGAATAACCCTGCTTTTGGAAGCGATGAAGCCAATGCTTAATGAAATGAGTCAGTCAGTGGCGATCGCTAAATAGGTTTAGCTAAATAGGTTTAATTGCTCATGAGTAATCAATAATAGCTCATAAATAATGGATAATATGAATAATTATTGATTACCTATTAGCCCAATTTTTAGCCTGAACTTTAAAAGTAAAAACCCATAAATGAAGTGGTTTTTTCTCATATAAATAACCCGGGTTTTACTTAGAAAACCGGGTTATTTTTGTTGTTTCAGATTGTTTTTTCAGATTGGGCTAGACAAAAATTAGATAGGAGCAAAAAGGACGCCGCGCCCTGTTCGCAGTAAATAACTTATTTAGAGTTATTCATTAGAGTTGTTTAGACTTATTTAGTGGCGCGATCGCTTAAAGCGGTGAGCACTTGACTAGAGCGTTGGACAAAGGCTTTCATCTTTTCAGCATCAAAGCCTTTTTGGGCGATTAAAGCCAAGTCGTAAATGTGCTGACAAATCATATTTACCAATTCCCCGGTGGGGGAGGTACCATCGGCTTGAATTATACTGCCACTGCTGAGTTGCGCCAAATTTTTAATTAAAGGGTGGGCAGTATTTACTAACAAGATATGTTCTTCGGGGAATTTGGCAGCTTCTTGGGACATGAGGGCAGTCATATCCTGAATGCGGCGCACGAATTCTGGTAAAAGTATCATGGCCGGAGGACTGCCTTGAGGGTCGTCGGACTTGAGGGCTTCGGTGCGAATATTCACCTTGGGTTTGTTCAAGGCTTTTTCAAAGATTTCTTTGATTTGTTCACTACGGGTTTTCTTAGTAGTGGGGTCAACAATTTCTTTTTCTTGGTTTTTATCCAGGAGTTTGTCGTCAATTTCCGAGTCTACCCGTGAGAATTTGACATCGGTGTGTTCCCGTTCCAGGAAGGAAATAAAGTGGGTGTCAATGAAGGAGTCCATAATTAGGACTTCTAAGCCCTGATTTTTATGGAGTTGAATATAGGTGGCTTGTTGGGCTTCATCGGTGGCATAGAACACCCGATTTTTATGGCGTTCTTTGTTGCGGTCTAGATAGTCTTGCAGAGTCGTGTAAGTACCCCATTGAGTCCCCCCTTTGCTATTTTTTGGGGTGACATCTTGCCAAGCGTCTCCCGCTTCGGACTGGACTTCCACTGCTGGGGTTTCCGGTTCGGCTTTACTGAGGTCAGCGGTGGTGCGGAAGATGACGATATCGTTGACTTGTTTTTTGAATTTGTCGTCGTTGAGGCAGCCAAATTTGACGAATGTACCAATGTCTTGCCAGCAACGGACATATTCGTTCCAGTCTTGTTTGTAGAGTTCGTTGAGGCGATCGCCTACTTTTTTGGCCACAAAATCGGCAATCTTGCGGACGGTGCGATCGACCTGTAAAGCGCTGCGGGAAACGTTCAGAGGAATATCCGGGCTGTCAATCACCCCGCGCATGGGCAGCAAGAATTTAGGAATAATTTCCTCAACGTGCTCGCTGACAAAGACGTGATTGCAATAGAGTTTAATTTCCCCTTTGGTGACATCTAGATCGGGACGGAGTTTAGGGAAATAGAGAATACCACTAATGTCAAAGGGGTAGTCGGTTTTTAAATGTACCCACAGCAGGGGTTCATCTTGGAACGGATAGAGATAGCGATAGAACTCTAGGTAGTCTTCTTTAGTCAATTCATTGGGGGACTGACGCCAAGGAGACTTTTGCTTGTTAATTACCTCCCCATTTAGTTTAATGGGGACGGGCATAAAGTCACAGTAGGTTTTCACCAACTGTTTAATCCGAGAGACTTCCGTATATTCCTTTTCTTCTTCCAGCAGATGGAGAGTAACAGTGGTACCGCGAGTGGTGCGACTGGAATCTTCCAAGATGAAGGAGGGAGAACCGTCACAAGACCAGTGAACCGCTTGGGCGCCTTCTCGATAAGATAAGGTATCGATTTCTACTTTGCTAGCAACCATGAAGGATGAGTAAAAACCCAGCCCGAAGTGACCGATGATTTGTTCTCCGGCAGATTTGTATTTTTGTAGGAATTCCTCGGCGCTGGAGAAGGCGACTTGGTTAATGTATTTTTTCACCTCGTCAGCGGTCATGCCAATACCGTTGTCGGAGATAGAGAGGGTGTTTTTGTTTTTGTCGATCTCGACGATGATTTCCGGTTCGCCTACGTCTCCCTTGAATTCCTCGCTGAAGGACACCATTCTCATTTTGGTAATGGCGTCTACGGCGTTGGACATCAGTTCTCGAAAGAAGACTTCGTGACCAGAGTAGAGGGACTTCTTGATGATCGGGAAGATATTCTCGGTATGGATCGTGATGTTGCCCTGTTCGAGTACGGTCATAGTTATCTCTCGTTGATTGATCTGTTATGTTATTTAAGTATTAATTGTGGGCGATCGCTGCCCTTAGTTGGATCGCGGATTGCCCCCCGCTAGGGATGCGGATTTCCCTACATCCAACTTCCCTACATCCAACCCTGAAAGAGAATCTGGGAAAGTTTGTTACCTACCCAATTCAGCTATGAGGTCATCGTGTTATTTAACTCTTACATTTTTATTTTAGGTTTTTTACCGGTTACCCTGACGGTTTTTTTCGGGTTGCTGCGTTGGAGTCACCGCCAGTTTGCTCTCCTCTGGATGACTCTCGCTTCTTTATTTTTTTACGGCTATTGGAATCCTGCCTATTTACCTTTATTGCTGATTTCTGTTGGGGGAAATTATTGGTTTGGCAGGGAAATTAGCCGCGGTGAACTGAAAAGTACCAAGTCCCGGATTTTGTTAATTTTAGGGGTGGCTTTTAACTTGGGAATTTTGGGTTATTACAAATATGCCAACTTTTTTGTCAATTCTTGGAACGAAATTTGGTCAACCGATTGGCAATTGCCCACAATTATTCTGCCTTTGGCAATTTCTTTTTATAGTTTTACCCAAATTGCTTACCTAGTAGATGCCTATCGGGGGGAAACCCAGGATTCTGATTACGATCTGATCACCTATACCTTATTTGTGGTGTTTTACCCCCAATTGATTGCTGGCCCAATTTTACGCCATGATGAGTTAATTCCCCAATTGCGCGATCGCCAAAAAATTTTCTTCTCTGAAGCCAAGTTTGCTCAAGGTTTAACCTTATTTATTTTAGGACTGGCTAAAAAGGTTTTAATTGCAGATAACATATCTCCTTGGGTTGCCTTAGTGTTTGACAATGCCAATGATGTGGGTTTCTTAGAAGCTTGGGTCGGGGCGTTAGCTTATACCTTTCAGCTTTATTTTGATTTTTCTGGTTACTCTGATATGGCGATCGGTTTAGGATGGATGGTGAATATCGAGCTGCCATTAAATTTTAACTCACCCTATAAGTCTACCTCAATTATTGAATTTTGGCGGCGTTGGCATATTACCTTATCAAATTTTCTCAGAGATTATCTTTATATTTCCCTCGGGGGCAACCGCAAAGGGGAAATTCGGCGGTATATTAACCTCATTATTACCATGTTACTGGGGGGACTGTGGCATGGGGCAGGTTGGACTTTTATCTGGTGGGGTGGCCTGCATGGGTTTTACTTAGTGGTAAACCAAGCATGGCGGAAATTGAGAATACCTTTGCCCAAAATAGTGGCATGGATGATTACTTTTTTGGCTGTGGTCTTTGGTTGGGTATTATTTAGGGCTAGTAGTATTAGTGATGCTTTAAAAATGTTTGAGGCAATGACGGGAATTAAACCCATTGAAATGCCCCTAGCTTATCAGAATTTCTTGGGTTGGTTGTCATTTTTTGGTGTAAAATTTAAACCCTGGAGTAACTTTGCTTACTTGCCGAATAATATTGGAATTAATTATAGCTTACTAATTTTGTTAGGATTAATGTTAGCAGTGCTCTGGTTGCCGAATAACCACAAAATTATGACTGAGTTTAAACCTCGTTGGTGGGCAGCTTGCTTAACCAGTGGGTTGGCGGTTGTTTGTCTGCTTTCCCTGAACCGGGTTTCGGAATTTCTCTACTTTCAATTTTGAGCAGAATGAATCTTTATCAAACCTATCGAAAGTATAATTTCATTTTTTTTGCTTGTCTATTGTTTCAGATATTCGCGGTTGCCTCTTTTAATGCGCTCGTCGATCCTTATGTAGTTTTTGACAGTCCGAAACTTGTCGGTTTTAATAAAGTCAAAAAAGAAACCCATAATCATGCTAGACTTTTTAAAGCAAGGGAAGCGATTCGTATCCGTCCGCAAACCGTGTTTCTAGGGTTTTCTAGGACTGAATTTGGTTTAGATCCAGACCATCCAGCTTTTCGCGATCGCCAACCCGCGTATAATTTGGCTCTTCCCGGTGCCAATATGTATGAAGCTAGACGTTATTTTGACCATGCAATTTATTTAAACCCCGACCTAAGTTTAGTAGTGATTGGGGTTGATTTTATGATGTTTACAACTTTCGATGAGGTTAAACCCGATTTTAAAGAAGAGCGATTAGAAACAAAAAATATTATCAAGACAGATTTACTTGAAGCTTTATTTTCCCTAGATGCAGTTATCAGCAGTTTAAAAACAATTAAAGTCAATATTTTGGCTCCTAATGATGTCGGTTTTTATTATCCAAACGGTCTCAGAGATCCAGAATTTTTCAAGCGGCATATTTTTCCGGGAATTTCCAATCAAGGCAGATTTAAAAAATTTCTGCAAGAGGACTTGGCATCCTTAAATCAAAGTATGAATAACCATGACGAATCTATCATTTCAACAGCTTATTTAGATGAGCTAAAGAAAGTTGTGGAAACTTGTCGCCGAAAAAATATAGAAATCAAGCTTTTTATCTCTCCCGTTCATGTCAGTCTTTGGGAAGCTCGGCGTTTGCTCAATGTTTGGCGTAGCTTTGAAGCATGGAAACGAGAATTAGTCAAAATTGCTCCGGTTTGGGATTTTTCGGGATATAACAGCATCACTACTGAAGCAATTGGTAAAGAAGATATGAAAAATTACATCGATCCTTCTCATTATACCAAGGAAGTAGGAGATTTAATGTTGAATAGAATGTTTAACGTGAATCAGGAAACTGTACCCCAAGATTTTGGCGTGTTGATGACTGCTGAAAATATTGGAGAACACTTAGAACAAATCGAAAGACAAAGGACAAAATGGATTCAAGAACATCCAGAAATGCTAGAATATGTTAAAAGATTTTTACCAAAGATTCGGGCAAAAAAATAGTCAAATTCGTAGTCAAAGTAGTCAAAATCGTAGTCAGAATAACAGTTATTTTTATTTTTACCAGATTGGCAGTGATGAAACCAAGTTATGCTCCTGAATTAAAAAAGTTTGTCGCTCCCAAAACCGGACGTGCTGTGATTCAATGGACGAGTTCACCAGCTAAAGACCAGCATTTGTATTTCACTACTTATAGTATTACCCAAGACGATCGCTGGTTGGTGTTTATTTCAGAACGAGATGGTCATCCGAACTTATATGCGATCGCCCGTCCTGCTGGGGAAATTTATCAACTAACTCATAACCAAAATGGACTGCTGCGTAGCTACACATATCCTCAAGGAGGAACCAAAGGATTAAGTAAAGCCTCTCCTTGTCTTGATCCCATAAATAACCGTGTCTATTGGATTCAGGATGATACCTTATGCTGTTTTGAATTAAATACCGGAAATCAAAGGGTTCTTTGGCATTTACCCGAACATTGGTGGACAGCTTATAATCATATTTCTCCTGATGGAAAAATGCTTTGTGTTCCGACCACCCAACCCGAAGCATTTCCTGATGGAATTGTTGACCAATGGGAACAGTTGCGAACCATACCAAAACGGATGGTTGAACAGGGATTCGTAACTCGATTATATCGCATTGATGCGAATACTGGAACCGCAGAAATTTGGGCAGAGGTTCCGTTTTGGGTGACTCATGTTCAGTTCGATCCTCTTGGCAGTGGTCGATTAATTTTTAACCGGGAAGGACATGGAGAATACACCACACCTCGAATCTGGTGTTTAGAACCCAATGGCAATTTTCGCCCGCTATTTGACCAACCGAAAAATACTCAATGCACTCACGAAAATTGGTCGCCTACAGGAGAATTTATTATTTACCACGGTTGGAATTCTCAAGGGCCATTTTTAGCTGCCAGAACTTGGGAGGGTGACTTAGTTCATCAAATCCCTATGCCGAATTTTTCTCTCGGTCATGTCACCAGTACCCTCGATAGTCGTAACTTTATTATTGATGGAATAGATGGGTTCGTCACCTTAGCTGAACCCAGAATCGGCCAAGAAAAAAATCCGCTGAACCAGTGGTTAAATAAACTAGCTTGGCTGTTACGTCGGCAAAAGGTTCAGGCATTATGGCCAGGAATAATTTCTCGTTTGGAAAAACAAGTCACGGATATTTATGTTCGGCGACTGTTAAAGCTAACTCACTTGTGCAAGCATGATACCGATCCGTCGTTAAAAGACCAAGATGCTCATGTCCATGCAGCGATCGCGCCTCACGGACGCAGTATTGTCTTTACCTCAGATCGAGAGGGAACTTGTAATGTTTATGAGGTTATTTTATCAGCAATTTTATAAGCAATTATAAGCAATTTTTGAGGAAATTTGGCGAAATTTTGTCAATCAGTCAATCAGGAGTGTCAACTTTGAAAAACATGCGCCGCTATTGGCAGAATTTAGTCATGCTGATTCTGTGCCTAATGCTGCCAGGAAATGCCCAGGCAAAACCAATTCATGTTTTTATTTTAGCTGGCCAATCTAATGCCGTAGGCAGTGGCACTATTGGCGCCTATTTATCTCAACCAGATACGATTAATCGGTATAGTCGGGATCTTAGTAGCCAACCTGACATCGAATTTTTCTATGAAATATCCTTAAATGAAGAATGTTTTTTCCTGGATACCCCAGTTATCTATAATTCCGCGGGAAATTGGGTGCCATTAGGTCTTCAGCAAGCCGTTCCCCATACCAGTGGCCCATTTTGTAATCCTTTCTATAATGCACCAACTCTGGCCAATGGTTTTGGCCCAGAAATTACTTTGGGTCGGTGGTTGGCTGATACCGGATCAAATCAAGTGGCGATCGTTAAATTTGCCGTCGGTGCCACCTTATTAGGCGATCCCGTGAGAGGATGGATGCCCGGAGGTAAACTGCATCAGCATTTATTAGCAGTTTTGGACAATGCTACGGCGGCTTTAACTGCCCGTGGAGATAGCTTTGAAATTCGGGGAGTTTTTTGGATGCAGGGAGAATCTGATGCCACCGATAAATATCATAAGCAAGTTTATTTGACCTACGAAGAAAACCTCACGAACCTAAAGAAATCCCTGCGAGACTACACTAAAAATCCATTTTTACCTTTTATAATTGGCGAAATTTCTCCCCATTTGGGTGCTCCTGCTAAACATGAGTATTTTGTGCGAAATGCTCAGTTTAATGTGGCCTTGAATGACCCATTTACTATCTTAGTAAATACCAGCGATCTTGAAAAAACCCCCAAAGACGAAATTCATTATAGTTCCCAAGGACAATTAGACCTGGGTGAACGGTTTGCCCAGGCTTATTTTTATTTAACCCAAGATTTCCCCAAGACCCCTGAAAAAGTGGCGATCGCCTTTGATTGGTCTACGGAGTCTGCTGGATTCGATCTAGCGAATTTCTTTGGGGTTGCGGTGGGAGAACCTTTGGCCGGAACCGGGATATTATCCTACTATCCTAAAACCCCTTACTATAGCTGGGTTGGAGATTATCCAGGAGCCATAGAATTCAGCTTAAGCAATAATCAAAAAACCCTGGAGTTTAAATCACAAATCGATCGGACTCGTGAACCTAGCGATCGCGGGTTAGATTTACGTTTGGCGGAAAAGAAAGAAGATGGCAGTTTATTGTATAAAGCCTTTGGTAGATTTTTATGGCCTGGATTTTTATGGCCTGGATTAAGTGGGGCGGAAATTCAAACAGAAGTAGAACTCACTTTTGAGCAGTTTAATCCTGAATTTGCCTGTAGCCCAAATCGGGGAAATTCTGGGCTTTTGCTCCTGCCCCCTGCGGAATGTTTTCTCAGTCCTGGCGGCGCAAATTCTCAGGCAAATCTTCAAGTTTTCGGCAGCATCCTCACCTATTCCCAATTCCCCAATCAATTCCCTAATCACTGCCCAAATTGTCAGCCAAATCCTCAGCCAACTTGGTTAAAACTGGCTAATTTAAGGCTAATTTAAAGCTAATTTAAAACCAAGAGATTTATTTCACAATATCTTGATATAAATTGATATAAGCCTGAGCCAAAATTTCCATCGTAAACTTCTGCTCAACGGTTTTTCTAGCAGCTTGAGAAAGCGATCGCCTGCGGTCTTCATCCTGCAAGACCCAGTTAATTCCAGCCGCCAAATCATCCTCACTAAAACATTTCGCCCGATAGCCATTCTGTTGATGCTCAACAATTTCTTTTAAACCGCTGCTATCAAAACAAACCACGGGAGTGCCACAAGCTAAAGACTCAATCGGCGTTTTTGGACAAGCGTCTTGAAGGGAAGGAACAATCATCACATCTGCGGCGGCATAAACTAAGGCTAAAGTTAAATCATCATTTAAACGTCCTAGATAAGTGGTTTTCATGCCTAAGTTCGGGCGATCGCGAGGTTCTGAAGCCCCAAATATGACTAATTCGGTATCCGGTGCTAAATCACTTTCGGCAAATTTTCTCGCAAATTTTCTCACCGCCGCACTCAAATAGTCAAACCCCTTGCGGCGATCGCTTGTTGCTCGGATTGCCCCAAATAAAATCAACTTACGATGCTCTGGTAAATTTAGCAATTGTCTTGCTAACTTTTTATCTCTAGGCTGAAAAGTTAACGTATTAATCCCATTATAGATAACTTCTATGCGGTAATCTTTAAACAAACTACTCTGTCTCGTGCAGTCTGCCAACCACTGACTAACCGCTACAATCGTCATATTTAAATCATTAAACGATTTTTGTTTTCGCTGCCAAAGCTTTCGGGACAAATCGTGTTCTTTTCCCGACCCTAAATGAGGACATAACCCACAATTCACTTGATAACGAGTGCAGTCCTCCGTATAATGACAGCCTCCGGTGAACCCCCACATATCCCGAAATGTCCAGACAATTGGTTTGCTTATTTTAGCAATTTTAGCAATATTTTCTGGATTCAAGAAAGATTTACCAATCCAGTGGATATTCACAATATCTGGGTTAATCGACTTAACTTTGGCTAAGATATTTTGGGAGTACCAAGCCGGAGAAAACAACTCTTTTTTTTGATTTTTATATTGTTTCAGGGGCAATTCATCAATATATTCACCAATATCTCTGCGGAGTTTCTCCGATATCGTCCTGTACTGACTGCCCACCACCGTATAATCGTCACTCAACTTATGACCTACCAGCATCATAGAATCGACTCCAGCTTTCAATAAAGACTGGTGTAGCCAATAAGCCCCACGAGAAGCTCCTTCTTCAATATCCCAAGTATTCAAATGTAGTATTCTCATAATTAGCTCATAATTAGCTGGTTTAAGATATTCGATTAAGAATAGCCTCAGCCATCTCTGCCGGGACGTTTTGCTGCTTAAGATAATTTTGGATTTCTTGAGCAATAACTTGCTTTTTGAACCAAATATGGCCTAAGAATAACTTAATAGCTTGTCTGATGTAATATTTTACATACTGCCAAAGGGGAATTTTTTCACGATCAACGTAAATTATGTTGACCATATGCCATATATTATAATTAGTTTTATAGCTAGTTAATCCTCGGAAAATCTGAATTTTTTTATCTGGTTCTAAGTAGCCTTGAATCCAAGCAGGCATATAACGAATCACATCTTCAATTGTATAATCTGTTTTAGCTTGAAGCTGACTGGATAAAAACACTTTAAATCCAAACTTCTTTGCTCTATTAGTGTACTCGTAGTCACCTCCGTAATGTTTGAATTTATTACTATCTGGCCAGCCAATCTTTTCAATAATGAGGCGAGGAACTAAAGTGATATTGCCATTGAGTGCATCAACTTCTATTAATTCATGGCCTAAAAATTTATCCATACTGCGAATTGACCGCTTTTTCAGTACGCCACTAAATACTATCCAGTTAGGGTACGTACGAGATTTTACTATGCCACCAATTATAGACGTTTTTGCCAAAGGCTGCTGGCATGTTTCCACCAATTTACTAATGAAGTTATCTGATAAAGATATATCGTTATTTAACCAAACTACATAGTCGGTGTGTGGGAAATTTTCCAGCGCAAACTTCATTCCTTTGACAATAGCACCTGTCCACCAAAGTGTCCCGTTTCCTTCAATCAGATGTACCTCGGGAAATTCATCACGGATAATTTCTCTGGTCTGATCGGTAGAACCATCGTCTACAACAATCACAGATATCAAATTGATGTAATTTTGAGCAGTAATTTGGGCATAAATTTGGCCAAGAATATTCCGAGTTAAATCCTGGCGATTTCTAACTGGAATTATCAAATAGATTGTGGCCATAATTTAATCTAAAACTTGAGCTAATATTTAAATCTTTTTAATCCCCTAAAAATTATTAAATATATTTCAGCTAAAAATCAGTTTTTTTAGATTTTTTTAATTTCTTTAAATCAAAGATAGCACTCATCAAACTTCCCCAGGCAAATTCCATTTCAAAGGCGGGAATTAATTCAGTTTTCCAGTCACTCCTATATTTTAACCAATATGTTAGTAAACGACGCAAATTCCCTAGGATTGTCCGAATAAAAATTATTGGTTTTTCACCTGGTTTAGCATTGATCATCCTCAGCTGATAGGTGGCTAAACCACAACCTCTAGCAATAGAAAGTAGATGAGCTCTTTCTAATCGCCAACGGGGAATTTGATGATGAGTGTGCATGGCGGGATTATACCAAATTTCCCAGCCATTTTTATATATATACAGCAATGGCTCGTAATCATCGCCCTGGATTAATAACCCTGGTAATTTTCCTGTTAACCGGGGGCGAGGGGGTACACTTTCCAGCCACGCCTGCTTCCGCACTACCAAAGCTGCCGCTGGGGGTAGTCTAATATTTGCCGCATCAAAAATATACGGTTCTGAACCGTGTTCTCTAATGGCTAGAAATTGTTGAATTTTTTCAAAACCTGCCTGGGGTTGGACTTCAAAATCACCGTGAATTTGCCCACCAATTGCGCCAGCTTGAGGATGTGCTTGGGCAAAGGAATAAGCCGCCGCGATCCAGTCGGGGTCAGGAAGATTATCATCATCCAGAAATCCAATCCATTCTCCTTGGGCTTCTCGAACTGCTTTTAGTCTAGCAAATGCTGCGCCTTGTTCTGGTTCAAAAAAGTATTTTAAGGCCACCCCCGGCATAGATTTTGACCAAGTTGCTTGATATTCTTGCACAACTTTGGCTGTGTCATCTGTGCTGTTATTATCAACAATAATCACTTCCCAGGCAAGATTTTCTATGCCGGTCTGTTGGGCCAGCTTTGCCAATACTTTAGGCAAACGGCTGGCTCCATTATAAGTCGGAATTGCTACGGTAAAGTCGGCCATTTTTTCTCCTTTTTTCCTCCTGGTTAACTGAATGAATATGTGGCTCGGTTCTCCGGGTGATTAAATAAGTATTAAATAAGTCAACCATCAGCGATCGCCGCTTGCCGCCGCTTGCCGCCGTATTAGTCATGTTTTAAATAACCATTTTTCCATAAGTAAAAGGGACTTTGCCAACTACTGACTAATAGTTGCAGTTCACAAGCGGCCACCAAGTCGGTTTTAATTTTGGTGCCATACTTTAGCAAATGTAGCAATATTTTGCGAAGATCGTTGACGCTATAAGCTAAGAAAAACAAAGGTTTAAGCCAGGGTTTAACCCCGACCATGCGAGTGACATGGCGACTTAAACCAATACCACGGAAAAAAGGAATTAAGTAATCTTTTTCCAGGCGCCACTTAGGAATTTTATGTCTAACTTCCATTGCTGGATTGTACCAAATTTCCCAGCCAGACTGTTGAATATAGGCTAAAACCTCCAAATCTTCACTGGTGAGCATATTGCCAGGAACTCTGCCACTTAATATACAGTGTTGGGGAACATGGGTTAACCAAGCTTGTTTTCTCACCACCAATCCAGCGGCAGGGGGTAAAACTCTCTTTTGGTAGTTATATAAAAGCGGTTTGGAACCACGTTCAGTGATGGCTAGAAAGGGAATAATTCGCTCAAAGTTTTCCGGAGGTTCTACTTCAAATTCCCCATGAATTTGACTCCCATAGGCTCCAGCTTTGGGGTGTTTTTGGCCAAATAAAAATGCTTCATTTACCCAATTATTTGCTGGTAAATTATCGTCATCCAAAAAACCAATTAAGTCGGACTTTGCTTCTTGAATTGCTCGTTTTCGGGCAAAAGCCGCCCCTTGTTGGGCTTCAAAAATATACTTTAAAGGGTATTTTTCTGGCCAATTTTTCTGATATTCTTGTACTACTTGGGCGGTGCCATCTTTGCTGTTGTTGTCAATTACCAGAATTTCCCAGGAGATATTTTCGGTGTTAATTTGCGATCGCAGACAGTCTAAAACTTCGGGCAACCGCTTTTCTCCGTTATAGGTGCATATTGCTACGGTAAAATTGACCATAAGTGCCAATAGTGAGTAATGCTAAATGGTTGCAAGATGGTTGCAAGATGGTTGCAAGATGGTTGCAAGATGGTTGCAAGATGGTTGCAAGATGGTTGCTAGATGGTTGCTAGATGGTTGCTAGATGGTTGCTAGATGGTTGCTAGATGGTTAATTGTTGGGTAGGGATTGCTTCGCGGGTTCCGTTAGCAAAAAATCCCTACTCCTCTGCCTTCGGTTAAGGCTTGATTGACTGACTGTTAACTTCTATCGTCTGTCCGGTAATGGGGAATGACCTACCCCGCTGAACCGCTAAGGGTTCCGGTTCGGCTGATGCTTCTGACCAGGGGTCGGTTTCCGAGGTGGTCGGGACTTCAGTGGCTTCTAAAACATCTACTGCCAAAGTTTCGGCAGGGTCGGCAGCATTTACCGCTGGAGTTGCCCACAGATCCGCAGTGGTTTCTGAGGATGTTTCCGAACTTTCAGGCATATCGGCATTCATATCGGCGCTAAATTTTAGCTGCCCGTCTCTGAGACTAATATATATGGTGTCACCGGCGACGAATTTTTGCTCTAGGAGCAAGTTGGCAATGGGGTTTTCTAATTCTCGCTGAATGGCTCGCTTGAGGGGTCTAGCCCCATATATCGGATCATAACCTACGTCGGCAATGTATTGTTGGGCGGCAGGAGTTAAACTGAAGGTAATCTTTTGTTCGGCGAGGAGTTTTTCCAGTCGTTTGACCTGAATGGCGACAATTTGCGCCAGTTCGGCACGGCTGAGGGGGTGGAAAATAATCGTGTCATCTACCCGGTTGAGGAATTCCGGGCGGAAGTGTTTGCGCAAGGAATGCATGACTCGTTTCCGCATTTCCTCATATTTCGAGTCATCCCCGGAAACGTCGAGAATATGGTCGCTGCCAATGTTGCTGGTCATGACGATGACGGTGTTGCGGAAATCTACCACCCGCCCTTGGGAGTCGGTAATGCGGCCATCGTCCAGGACTTGGAGGAGGATATTAAATACGTCCGGGTGGGCTTTTTCTACTTCATCAAATAAGACCACAGAATAAGCATGACGCCGCACCGCTTCCGTGAGTTGTCCCCCTTCATCGTATCCTACATAACCCGGAGGCGCACCGATTAATCGGGCGACGGAATGTTTTTCCATGTATTCTGACATATCGATGCGAATGATCGCCTCTTCGCTGTCGAACATGGCCTCTGCCAAAGCACGGGCTAATTCAGTTTTGCCCACTCCCGTTGGTCCCATAAATAGGAAGGAACCAATGGGACGGCTGGGGTCTTTCATGCCAGCGCGAGCTCGCCGAATGGCCGCCGATACAGCGGTGACGGCTTCTTGTTGGCCGATGACCCGTTGATGTAGATAAGATTCTAGGTGCAGGAGTTTTTGGCGTTCCGATTCTAATAACCGATTTACGGGAATGCCGGTCCATTTGGCGACAATTTCCGCAATATCCGATTCGGTGACTTGTTCCCGCAGTAGGGTAGCGCCGCTAGATTGTAGTTTCAGTAGTTCCGCTTCTTTGGCTTCGCGATCGCGCTGCAAAACTGCCAACTGTCCGTATTTCAATCGTGAAGCCCGTTCCAGTTCATATTTCCGTTCTGCTTGTTCGATTTGCACCCGGATTTGATCCTCTGCTTCTTTCAAAGTGTTGATGTCATCCAGAAGACGCTTTTCTGTTTGCCACTGAGAACTGAGGGATTCTTGTTTCGCTTTCAGAGAAGTAATTTCTAAGTTAATTCGGGCTAACCGTTCTTTGGAGGAACGATAGGCACTCGTCCCCGCGACTCCTTCTCCTTCTCCTTCCAGAGACAGTTTTTCCATTTCTAGCTGCATTAACCGTCGGTCTACGGCTTCTAGTTCTGCCGGTTTGGAGGTGATCTCCATTTTTAGTTTGGCTGCCGCTTCGTCTACCAGGTCGATCGCTTTATCGGGCAAAAACCGCTCGGAAATATAGCGATCGCTCAACGTAGCTGCCGCCACCAAAGCGGAGTCCAAGATTTTCACCCCGTGGTGGACTTCATAGCGTTCTTTCAGACCTCGCAAAATAGAAATGGTATTTTCCACCGTGGGCTGACCCACAAACACTTGTTGAAAACGTCGTTCTAGGGCGGCATCTTTTTCAATATATTTGCGATACTCGTCCAAGGTGGTAGCGCCAATACAGCGGATTTCTCCCCTAGCTAACATGGGTTTGAGTAGGTTGCTGGCATCCATTGTCCCCTGTCCGGCCCCCGCCCCGACGACGGTATGGAGTTCGTCAATAAATAGGACGATTTGCCCGTCGGATTGGATCACCTCCCGTAACACCGCCCGGAGTCGTTGCTCAAATTCTCCGCGAAATTTCGCCCCAGCAATTAAGCTGCCCATGTCCAGGGAAATCAACTGCCGGTTTTTCAGAGATTCGGGTACGTCCCCATTGACGATCCGTTGGGCTAGGGCTTCGGCGATCGCGGTTTTGCCCACCCCCGGTTCTCCGATCAAGACGGGGTTATTTTTCGTCCGTCGCGAAAGTACCTGAATCACGCGGCGAATTTCTTCATCGCGACCAATTACCGGATCTAATTTACCTTTGCGGGCTTCCTCGGTTAGGTCACGGCCATATTTTTCTAGGGCTTCATACTGACTTTCTGGGTTTTGATCAGTGACTTTGGTATTGCCGCGAATGGCTTTGATTGCCGCTGCTAGTTGTTGTTGTTCAAAAGGAGTCCGCGGGTCTTGGGTGGAGGCTTTCATTGCCCGTCGTCCGACTCGTTCTTCTTCTGCCAAAGCCAGCAAGATATGTTCTACAGAGATAAAATTATCGTTCCAATTTGCCCGCGCTTCCTCTGCTTTGTCCAACATTAAATCCAAACTACGGCCTAAGTATAACTCTGTGCTGTTGGGGACTTTTGGCTGTCGAACGGCAAAGGCACTCAGTTGTTGTAATAGCTTTTCTGGTAGAATTCCCGCACGAGTCAGAATTCGGTTGGCTAATGATTTTTGTTCTACGAGGGCGATCGCCACGTGTTCCACTTCCAAATACTGATGTTGATAGCGACGCGCCACATCTTGGGATTTGACAATTGCTTCCCAAGCGGTATCGGTGAATTTACTAGGGTCAGTGGGCTGCATAGGGGGTAATTTCTTTATCGATAACAGATATACAGATATATTTTAGGTATTTTAGGCTGACAGGCATCGTTGATTTAAACACACTGGAACTGCCAGCGGATTCTTTACCAAGAAATTATATCAAATTATCTCACATTATATCAAATAATTTTACCCGAGAAACAATTTTATTTTAGCTGACAATATTTTGGCTGGGCAATGGTTTTCTAATAATTTGTTCTAGTCTTTGGTTTTATGGTAGGCCAAAGCTCACTTGTTGCCCGAACAGATGTCTGATAATATAGAGCAACATTTTGGCTCAATTTATGAGTCGGAAAACCCAAAAATTAATTGAAAAGTGCTTAATTAAAAAAAGGCGGCATTTTCTCTGGCGATGGTGTTGACTACTAAGGCGCGATCGAGAAAGTGGTTACTTCTTTCACAAGAACTTTCCGCAATTAACACGCAACCATGACAAGCTGCCCCTTGTAATAGGGCATCGTCTTCGCGATCGCCTGGGATATGTTGAGAGCAAATCGGATCGTTGGAACATATTTCTCCGCTTTCTAAGGCTAGTTCGAGGTAATATTCTAAGCGATCGCCGATTTCAATTAATCCCCCTAATGTGCCTTCAGACCCACTCGAACCCGTATAAATTAATATACCATAGCCGAGGTCAGGATTAGCATAAATTCTCTCTTTAATTGCCGTACACGAATAGCCACATTTTAAGGAAATGGTAGTAATTAATAAATGGGATAAAGAATGCAGCATGATGTAGGGTGCGCCGGGAAAGTGTTCTTCTTTTTTGGGAATATTGTTAATTTCCAGCCAGGTTTTATAGCCTCTTTGTAATTTTTTGCAGCGTTCTATTACCGGCGCTTGCTCTGCCCAAGTTTTGATTTTCTCTTGGTGGAAAGAAAAGAAAATTCCCTCTCCTTTATTGGCGATCGCGGGCACCCATGATATTCCACTGGTTTCCCAGTCTAAACTTGCCCGACGGACATTAATATCTAATTCCCCGTTAATATCTGGCATTACTGCTTCAAACCGCGTAAAACCTACTTGGGCAATTACTTCTCGGAGGCGGTGAACTAAGACAATTTTATCTAGAAAAGGTTGCCAGTTTTTTTCGATGGGTTTTCTGCGTAAATATGCCTCAAAATCTACCTCATCAATGGGTTTATTTTGTGCTGCTTGGGGTTCTGACCCACAAGCTAACAGCACCTCTAACTCCGCATCCTTAATCGTTTTTTCCACTTCTGTTTCGCCGCTTTTTCGGCGTTCTAATTCTCCCCAAACTTTCGGAATTCCCAGGGCTTTTAGTTCGGCTAAACCGTCCATTAAATTGACAATCATATTCAGCATTTCTACTGAGTCGATATTTTTTAAATATTGGTCATAAAATTTATCCACGACTTTTCTTAATTCGTGGTCGGGGTCCGGCAAAGAAATCACGCTGAGAGTTTGACTAAAATAAGCGTTACTAGCCGAGCGCACTAATAAACGGCTTTGTTCCGGTTCATTAGTAGGAATTAACTCCCCGGTTTCTGGATCTCGTTTATAACCTTGGCATTCTTCTTTGGTGTTTTTAGTGGGATTTAACCACGGGCGATCGCCCAAACATTTGCCTAATATTTTGGAATTAGGTAACTTAGCCAAAGAAAGGGGGTGGCGTTGTTTGCAATAGTCACAACGGACGAAAATTTCCTCAAAATCATTCCCCGAACCCGCTTCATCTAACCAAATTTGTCCTGGGCAGTTGGTTTGAAAATCTTGATGGGCAAAAGCCCGCCAATTAATATCACTTAAATGGCCATTTACGCAAGCTTGAACAAAGCGAACGGGCACCGCATGGCATTTTTTCCCTTCCCATTTACAGCCGTTTTTAATCCCACTCCAAGGGACGAGGGGACGAGTGCGATATCGCTTACCTTTAATCACAATATTGCGTTCGATTTGCACTAGAAACCAGCGGGGAAATACAAAAGCATCGATACCAGAAATCGCCGCCCCCGTCGGTTCGGAATCATCTACAGGTGGGGCATAAAGTTGCACATTTTCCCCTGGATTTATCTTTAATATTTTTTGCACTTTTTGCCGTAACCGTTCCTCTTGAATTGGCTGTCTGTATCCTTTCCAATAGGATAAACCGCTAATGACCACCGACTGTTCTGGTAGGTCTACCATTGCCCCCGGCCCAAAGGTAGTAAGTAGTTGACTTTGCCGGAGTTCGCCATCAGGTTGAATGTTATTTGTATTTGCCATAGGATTAGGTTTTAATGGTAGTTTGGGTAGGGTGTGTTAGGCGCGGTGATAATAAGGATCTAAAATTACCGAATCAGGCAGGCAGTATTCATTCAGGATAACCTCAATAAGCTGAGGCGAAAATTGACCGCGCCAGGTAAACAAGTTAGACCTGGTTTTTTCCACGATGTCAAGTTTTTCTTTTGGGATTTGTTTGTCAAACTGCTTTAATGTTTTCTGGTACATTTGCCATAGGATTAGGTTTTAATGGTGGGTTAATGGTGGGCATTTTTTACCACAAAGACACAAAGGACACGAAGGGATTATATTGAATTAATCCCGGCTAATCCAGAGGTTAACGGTGGGTTCTACGTCCCGTAAACTGCGCGGGGTTTTGAATTTTTTCGCGGCTTCGGAAAGTTTGGCGGTTTTGGGGTCATTGGGGTCGCACAATAGCGGGCTAATGTTTTCCGCTTCGGTCTGATTATATTGCAGCGTTTTATCGTTGCTTTCCCATAGTTCCGTCCAAGTATCTAATAGGTTCATTACCCGTTTTTCTACTTCTTGGCGAATTTTGGCGCTTTCCCCTGGGGACATGGGAGTATGACTCGCTGCCCGATCGCATATTGAAGCAGCCACCTGTTCAATAGTTGACCGGAATTGGACTATTTTACTAGCGCCCATAGGCGGAGTCATTTCGGGTAAACTTAAGCGGGTTAAGGCAACGGTGACAGCGGCTAAACCCCGATCTAAAGCCCGAACTGAGAAGGGAGTGACACTGGTGACTTCTACGGAACGATAGAAATTATTATGCCAATGCCTGAATCTTTCATAATGTGAGCGATCGCGCGGTCGATGGATATTTAATAAAGTAACTACCAACCCCGGACGACTGGGGTCACGACCGACCCGACTGCTACTTTGAATATATTCGGCGGCAGTTTTTGGTTGACCGAGAATCACCATTAATCCTAAACGGACAATATCCAAACCTACAGAAATCATATTAGTCGCTAAGGCAATATCCACCCGTTCTTTTTTTGAGTCTTTTTCAGCAAAAGAAATAGATAAGCGACGTTTAGTGTTGGCTATTTTATCGGTGGTGACTCGTGAGGTGAGTTCTTCCGGGATGTCGTCGATTTTGCGGTTAGCAAATAAGCCGTCTTTTTCTCCATAACGCTGGCGGCTTTGATAGTTTTGCAGTCGAGAAACTACCTCATCTTCCACAATGCGGCGACTGCCTCCTAATTCTCGCAGAGAGTTAAAATATCCCAGTAAAGTCATATATGGATCGACTGGGTTATTTGCATTTTTTTGGCCTCCAGCTAATTCCCATTGTTTTTGGGCTGCACTTAATAAGGCCAAATAGGTTCTTAATAAGACTACTTTTAAACTACGGCCTTGGGCGGCTACTCCTACATATAGTCGTCCGGGGCTTTTTTTCGTCGGTATGGTTTGGGCAAAAAATGAATCATCCAAGTTTGGCCCCGGAGGAGGAAAGACTTGAATTTCTGTCCGATTAAATAAGGCTTGAATTTGTCGATCTGCCCGGCGAACTGTGGCAGTAGAAGCGACGATTTTCGGGCGAATTATTCTATCTCCCCCATTTTCTCCCCCATTTTCAAGGGGGGCAAGAGGGGCAAGGGGGTTATTTCCTGCTGGGGTGGCAATTTTGCGGCTGCAAAGTTCATCGATCGCGGTTTCATAAAGTCCCACCATTGTCCCTAATGGCCCAGAAATTAGGTGCAATTCATCTTGAATAATTAAGTCTGGGGGCGGTAAAGGTTGCTTGAGTTGAGTTCCTTCGATACCTTTGCCTTTAATATTATCTGCGGTACTATAAAAACCTTCTCCAGTTTGATAATGGCTAACTTTACCAAATAAGGCGGCAGTTTGGCCAAACCACGGCAAACTCGCAAATTTATCTACAGTGGAAATGAGAAAACAAGGTAAACGCCGATAGATAGATTCATCGATCGCAATTATGGGTAAATGATTGTCTTCCTCGGAAAATTCACAATCAAAGTTTTGACATTTAACTAATAGTTGCGTCGGGTGGCTTTCGTCCGGGTGCAACCAAAAAGAGTCGGGAGTGAATTTTTCCCCACACCAGGGACATTTTTCTAAGGGAATGGGCGATCGCGATCGCTTACTATCCTTTTTAAAATTAAGGGTAATTTGGCGGGCTGAATCGGGATTTTTATCCCCTTTTTTGCCCATCCGGTTGGGGGTGGCACTTTGTCCCACCCACAGGCCAATTTCAAACGGCCATTGTCCTAATTTTTTTAAGTTTTCCGGGTGGTTTTTTCTGATTAATTCTAAGGCACAAATTAACCGAGTTGCCCTTTCTAATTGGTCTAAGGTTAGCAGACGCAAAGTATAGCGCATGATGACACTAACTCCCGCCCCATGTATGCCGTCATATATGTCTTGATTGGTTAATCGGCGATAGACTAAAGTAAATGCCGCTAGTCCTAAATAGGCTTCGGTTTTACCGCCACCGGTGGGGAAAAATAGCAGGTCAACTATATCGCGATCGCTTTTATCTCCTATTTTATCCTCTATTTTATCTCCAAGTTTTTTAGAAAAATTTTCAGGGTTATTACTATTGACAATACTGCCCAGATTTAGTAAAATAAAAGCTAACTGAAATGGTCGCCAATTTGGGGCAGAAAGAGTATCCGCCGGTTGCTTACTTTCTTGGGCTAACTGTTGGCGACGGGCTTGGGCTACCGCTTGATTGGCAAGTTTAAATGCGTAAAATACTTGGCTATCTGTTAGTAAGTCTATGCCTTGGTTGATGCGATCGCAGGCAATTTGCGCCCGAATTAGCAGTTTTTTGCTAGTTTCTACTTGCTTGTCGGAATCTACAGGAACATTCTCTTGTGCGGCAATCCATTGACGGTAAGCAATAGTTAAAGGGCGGAGGCTTTCTTGCAAAGATGACGGTTGAGAAAATTGGCCAATTTTCTCCATATTTAACTCAACTTGGTCTAACTTTGCCGGGGCAACTTGGGCAACTTCTGCCGCAGGAACCCAAGTAGTTTTAATCAGCGGACAATAGGCGGAATTTTCCGGGTCAATTTGGGCAAAAGCGGAGGCATTGTGACCCACCGCAAACTCATAATTATGGCGATACTGGACAGCGGCAACTCTTTCATCCCAATCATCATCACTGCCTTCTCGCAAATCGGGACGAGGGAGAAATCCTTCCCTACATTCTAACTGTAATTGGGCTTGGAAAATATAGCTAGTATCTCGTTGTTTGCCTTCAGCAATTTTTCGTTTATTAACTAAAAATACGGATAAAATATTAGTATTGGCGAAAAGGCGACGATGATTTGCTTGAATATTTACATTTTTTTGGATATGCAAAGGGCGGTTATTTATGGCTAATTCTAACCCATTGCTATCGGGAATTGGTATATAAATTGTTTCTTCTGTGGTTCGCAGTTTTAGGGTTGACTCATATTTATGGGGGGTTCTTTGCCAATATTCTAAGTCAGAGGAATCGGTGTTTTTAGAAATAGACTTAGAAGTAGATGAAGTAAATTCAGAAGTAGATCCGGTTTCTGAATCTTCGAGTTTTTCTGTTAACTTTGGGTTAAACTCTGGGTTAAGATTGCTAAGTTCTGGAAGCAACTTTGTTTGGTTATTTTCTGGGTTATCTGGGTTTAATTCTGGCTTTAAGTTGATTGGTTCATAATCTCCCCAAGTCACCGTCACCTTTAATTCTTTAATCGTATTTTTTAATAAAAAAGTCAGCCCTACCGAGGAGGGAAACGGGGCAGTTCGGGCAGCTTTTTCTTCGGGGCTGTAGCTATCTTCCCCGCGATCGCTTCTACTCAAGCTAGTATCTAAATCATCTTGACCGCGATCGTCATCAATGCGGTCCTTCAAAGGGGCACCTTTGGGACAGAGAAACCCGGTTAAATACCATTTAGTTGGGGGAGAACTAATAATTTCTCTAGCGTGTTCGGTATCGTCGGGAGTTGGTCCGACTAAATCTAATTCTAAGGCATGAACCAGAATATCTCTAACTTGGGCAGAGGTAATTGGGGACATAAGTTATTTGTTGTTGGTGGTTGGTTGTTGTTTGTTGGTTGTTGGTTGTTGGTATTATATCAAAGTTTGCAGGGTAATTAGAGAAACCAGTTTTCTTAATTATTTTTTAATGTGATCCGTAAATTTACGCAGAAACCCGGTTTCTTGGTTTAACGCGAGGACTCAGAAACCGGGTTTCTTTTTGTATCCCACAGATATAGTTATTTCAATTAAGATTAATAAAATTATATCGGGGCAGCATGCGCCCCTACAGCCAATCAACATACATTGTAGAAGCGCATGCTTGCGCCCCCAGATTTTTGTATCAATCACAATTGAAATGACTATAACTCTAATATCCCGAATAGAAACCGGGTTTCTTGATTTTATAAAAGATTAAGTTGATCGCTATTTTCCTCCTTTTTCGGTTTACTTGGCGGCTTACTTTGCTTCTTTTTCCCTTGGCTATGTTTGCCCAGGCGAACTTCCGCGTCATAGCGTTCCTGGTTCAGTTGCAAAAGTCGGGCCAAGATGTCGTTATGGGTGGTTTCGTCCCAACGATGACGCCAGGGCAATTTGCGTTTGCCGGTTTGGACCGCGTTGGCAAATTCTAGGGCTGCGTCGGCGGTGGGGAAAAACAGGTCATGGCTATCTATGCGGGCCTGTATGTCCGGGGGATAGCTTTGGTCTGGGTCTGTGTCCAGGTAGTCCAGGGCAAAGCCGCATTCCGGGGTCAGGTCCGACCAACCGTAGGCAGAGAGAACCGCTAGATCCATTTGTTCATGGAGTTCTCGCAGTTGCAGGATTTCTGGGTCGGTTTCGTTGGGGTCGTGAAAGCGGTTATAAGTGTCCGTAAGTCCCTGGTTATTTTCGATCATTAATTGGGCGCGAGTTTCGTAGTAAGTTTGGCCAATTTGTTCTAGGTTTGCGTCGGTTTCCCAGTTTTCAGGAAAGGGAAATGTTTGAAAACAGTCTGTGGGAGTGTAGACGAGTCGATCTTCCAGAGATGATCCGAAAAATCGCGCCCAAATTTCATGGATCCGAGATTGCATTACGGTAAATTGTGAAAATTTATCCAATGGAAAAACTACAAGTTTATGGCTGAAAACCATATTTGATGGTAAAAAAGCAAACCCTAAATATTTAGTAGCTGCACAAGGAATAACTAAGACGCGGGAAAGAGGTGCGATCGCCTTATATAATTCTTTAGCAGCAGAACCATATTGCCACCAAAAATCAGCCCTTTTTCGACCAATTGCATTTCTAGTTAATTTAGCCCGTTCTGGCTTAACCTTTGCCTCAACAATTTGCATCAAATCAGGATAACCTTCTCTTGCTTCCTGTTCAGACATTTCCCCAAAATTAATCACATAGCGATGATGGGCATGAATCGGACTAGAATTCACCTCAGACCCGCCAATATAGGGAAAAATCACCTCTTGATTCTTAGGATTTGCGGCAATTAAACGGTGCATTTCCGCAATGGGGGTCGCGTCCGCATTGCTATCATCAAAAGTAAAACCCTGACCATAAATCTTAGATCCTTGAAAACTTTTTTCTGCATTAGCTAACAAAGGTTTCGGGTCATCATTACCCCCGTCATTAAATAAAAATGCAGTAATTTTCTGCACCGGACGACCATCAAGAATTGGTTGGGGTAATTGTATTTCTTTCTCGTTTCCCTCTGCCTGGGAACGAGAGTTAGCTTTCCTTAACAAAAGAGGTTGGGGGGTATCTCCTTTTTTCCCTACCTTAATAATATGCACCAAACTAACCACAACTGCCGCCATTCCCGGCCAGCGATAACGCCGAGTTGCATGATAAATCATCCCGCCATTGTTACAAATAAACCGTAAACCACTGCTGCGGGTATCCCCTTGAGAAATTGTATTCGTAGCAATTAAGCCAAAGGTGCCATAATCTCTAATTAAATTAAAAGAACGGCGGAAAAAATGCGCCACTAAATCCGCATTTCCGTGGGATTCGGGATGAACTTCTTTTAACCAAGCTAGATATTCATCTCCATAATTTGAGGAAATTCTAGAACCACCCAAAAACGGCGGATTGCCCACAATACAATCAAACCCAGGATTGGGGCGATTAAATACTTCGGGAAATTCCACCTCCCAATTAAACGGGGTGGGAACAGAAACCGATGTGGAAACCGGGTTTTTATTACCCGCTAAACTTTTCTCAACTAATAGCCGATATTTTTCCTCAATTTCTGCTTTTTCCGACTTATTTTTACTTGCCCCATCAAAAAAAGCCGCCACCTTTGCCCAAGCCGCAAACCGGACATTTTCTAAAGCCGATTCTGACTGATTCCACCGTTCGGCATTCGCCTCCGCGTCCGCATCAGTTTGGGTATCCGTTGCCTGAATTTGTAACCGAAAATCCTCGGATTCTCTCACCCGATCTCTGGTATATTCATACAACGGTAAACCCGCCGTAACATCCACAAATGCGCCGATTTCTTTAGTAGTCAATCCTACCAAAGAATCCCCACATTTCAGGGCATGATCCACAAAGGTAAACGGCGCATCTTTAGCTAAAGTAACTAACCATAAAGATAACTTAGCCAAATTCACCGCAAACGGGTTTTTATCCACCCCATATAAACACCGTTGGGCAATTTTCCGCCTCGCTTGAATAATGGGTATGGCTTTTGTATCTTTACCCTCGTTCCCCTGCTCCCCTGCTCCTCTGCTCCCCTGCTGATGGCGGGCTCCTCTGCTCCCCTGCTTCTCCTCTGCAACTACCAACAACTCCGCCAATTGACGGCAAACTTCTACTAAAAATGCCCCAGACCCCATCGCTGGATCGCATATTTTTAAACTTAATATCTGTTCCGCTGTGGGCTGAGGCCCAAACTGTGCTAATATCGGCTTTAAAGTATTAGCAACTATTGGCTCAGTTAAGGCGCGAGGGGTATAATGAGAACCAGACTTGCGCCGTTCTTCTCCCGGTTGTAAATATAATGAACCTTTGGGCAATAAATTAGGAGTTCGGTCAGAAATTCGCCGCCCCAATGCAGCTAAAATATCCTCAATAGTTTTCGCTTGTTTTAACTCCGTTGCCCCTTTCGTGGGTAGGCTGCATTCGGCCCAATCTTTTAATAATTTGGCGCGATCGCCTGGTTTTGCCGCCAACAATTCTGCCACATTAATCACAATATCTTGGGGGGATAGGGCAATAGACAAATCCGGGGCGGTTTGCACTTCAAACCCCATAATTCCCTCATACACTGACCCAATATCTTCTACATCTAAAGACCGATAAGATAGGCGATCGCCATTTAACATCACCAGCTTATCTAATACCCGATAAATCACTCCATCAGGAATTTGGGGAACGTTCAAAGGTTCTTGTATATCCTTAAATTTACTCCCCTCCGGTCTGCCTTCCAAAAACCCATAAACATCAGGATCGAATAACTGCCCATGTCGGGCTGGTAAATAGTCTTCATAGGGCCCGCCCCCATCATAAACTAAGCGAAATAAACTCAACAACCTCGCATAAGCCCCATATCGCAAATCCATCGTATCCGGGTATTGCCCCGCATCATTTCGCAACTTTTCATAAAGCCCCGACACCGCATAATAACGCTGATAAACGGGTTCGTCGGGCATTAATCCTTCATCTTCCGCATACAGTAAAAAAACCAACCGCATTAATATAGTAATTAAGCCGCCGTAAATATGATTTCTGCCCTCCGGAGTTGACCGCAATTCCTTTAATAATTGTCCCTGAACTGCCGCGTCTGCGGTTTGTATCCCCCGCAACAATTCCCACAAAGCATCTAATACTTGGGCCGATAATTGGGTGGAAACTTCCGCTTGATATTGCCGACTGTTGGCCAAAATTTGCGGCAGTCGATCTTTTGCGGGTGCCGTGTATAAACGGGTTTTTCCTAGCAACATTTCTAATGCCCCTAAGATTAACCGCCCCGCGACTTCGGTCATAGCTTTTACGGGAAAAGTGAGATAACCGGAAGATTCACCTCTGGGGGCATAAATTAATCTAATTTCTCTCCCATTACATAAGAGTCCGATAGGATTTTGGGTTTCTCGGAGAAGTCGTTCAAAATTTTGCTTGGGGGGAAGCATTCCAACCTTGTCCCGGTTTCTCCGTTTCTGCCCGATCTAAATCCGTTCCCGGTGGGACTATTTTAATTAACAATAGCCACTCGTTGCCCTCCCGACTTTTTAATCCATAGTCCGCTTGTAAAATTTCCCCATAGTCCCGTAAAAATACGCTTAATTCTGCGGGCAATTCGCGAACAATGACTTTTTCGGGCCACTCTAATACTTGTTTGCCCATTGCTAATAAATCTGATATCCACGGTTCACCGTTGGGCAGCGGTTCCGGGGCCAAATATTCTTTAAATTTCTGCTGCAATTCGATTAGTTTGCCCCGATCTATATTAGCTTGGGCTTTAATTAATGCTGGTGGGGCCACTACTAAGCCAATGGGTTGCAGCAGTCCCAGCCATTCTTTATGTTCAAATAAGGCGCGATCGATGTTCATGGTTGGTGGTTGTTGGTTGTTGGTTGGTTGTTGTTGGTTGGTTGTTGTTGGTTGGTTGTTGTTGGTTGGTGGTTGTTGGTTGGTGGTTGGTAGGCCGTAACGCACCATGTTATTTTTTTTACCACAAAGACACAAAGAAACACAAAGATAACACAAAGATATTTTTTAGTGTATATTTTGTAGGAACGAAGCATTCCGGCAGATAAATTATTGCTGAAAACGTTAACCCGAATACCGGAATGCTTCGCCCTAACACCACAGCGATGGCAAAGCATTCCAGTAAATAAATTGTCGTTTATATATTTTTTTATATATTAAATTACCCGCCGGAATGCTTTGCCCTTACATATCCCGAATAGAAACCCGGTTTCTTGATTTTAAATTAACTGGAAGTCGGCCATAAATAGACGACCCCAACGGGTTCTATCCGGGTGGCTTTTACTTGATAGCTTTGTTTGATCCGTTCCGGTTCCGTCTTAATTTCTTCGGTTAGTTGGTCTAACCGAATTTCCCAGTAACGGCGATCGGCTTCTATTTGTCGCTTTTCATCGGTATTAAATAGAGAAAGTTGATAGGCTTCGAGGTCTTGTTTTCGCGATTGTCGCAAAATGCGATCGCGTTGTTGGGTTAAAAGTTGCTGCATTTCTTTGGCTTCTTGTTCTCCCCGTTTGGTGAGTTCTCGAATGACCCGATCGCTGATAATTTCTGCCCGTTTTGCCAAATGCCCTTTTAATTCGGCAACATCTTGAGAAACATAAGCCTTAAATCGGTCTAATAGCTGGTCGGGGACATTGCGTAAGAAGCGATCGCCCAAACAAGTTTCTAACTCGTCCATCACATTGGCTTTTTCGGTTTCCGACAAAGGCCGTAATTTGCCCCGCCCCCGACTTTCTGGGTTATTCCATTGGGCAGCAACGGCCAAAATTTCGTCATGGAGTCGGGCTGCGCGATCGCCATATAAAGATAACCGCCCCAAAATAACCACTTTAGGAATAGCACCATTAGTGAAGCAAACGCAAGCGCGAGTTAACTGGTTTTGGGCAAAACCTTGAGATAAAAATCGCCCTAATAACCGCTGAACTAAACGATGTTCTAAATGTAAATGGACAACTTCCCCGTCCAAAGTTCCAGGGTCATGAAATACCACGGGACGAATCGGAGTTTCTCGGCGCCAGTCCCAGAGAGTTTTGCCCTTGGTTCGCGGGGGTCGCAAACTATCAAGAGTATTTGCCCAAGTTGCATCCCCAGTTTGTTGGTCTAAGTTGGGTAAAATATAGCGATCGACATAGCGATCGGCAGAATTAGCGGCGGAACTTTCAAGCTGTAAACCTTCAGACCCCATTAATTGCAAAGATACAGAAAGGGCATGGCGAAAATGAACCTCATCAAATCCTAACCATTGCCGGGACTTTTGCAAAATTTCCTCTAATTCTTCCTGCTGCTGATAGAGTTTTTGCTGTTGTTCCCGAATCGGTTCAAGTTCTTCTTGAATGACGCGAGTTTTTTCATCAAATCCGGTTTCGCTGTGGGCGATCGCCTGCGTAAGTTTCCCCTCTTCTTTTGCGGAAATGCCCGCATCTAAAATTTTGGCTAAATTTTTCTCCACTACAGGGGATAAACTGCCCAACTCTTGCAAAATAGTCTGGGTTTTTTTCACCAACACATCCAAAATCCGATCCTCGGGACGTTGCGGCAAAATAAAATAGTGACAGCGGACAGTTTTCTCCCGTTGCAACTTGCGATCGATGCGACCGTTGCGCTGTTCCATGCGGCTAGGATTCCAGGGTAAATCAAAGTGAAATAAATCGGCGCAATAGTTTTGTAAATTTACCCCTTCTCTCGCGGCATCGGTAGCAATTAAAATCCGTAAAGGATGCTGGGTTGGATTCATATTAAAGGCATTTTTAATTTCCTCGCTGCGCTCGTCCCCAATACCCCCATGAAACGTCTCAATCCGGTCTTCTGCTTGGTCAGAATTCGCGATCGCCTGTTTTAGCTGCCGTTCCAAATAGCGTTTAGTATCCGCATATTCAGTAAAAATCAACACGCGGCGATCGGTCCATTGCGCCCCAGGTTGCCCTAGGTTAGGACAAAGATTTTCCCGCACCCACTCAATTAATTTTACCACCCGACTATCAGGCTGGTAACGGGCAGTTTCCGCAATATCCGCCATAGTTGCCAATAACTGTAACTCCTGGGGAGAAACTTGCCCCAAATCTCGAGCAATTGCCTGAGAAGCAGCGGTCATTTGCGCTTCTTCTTCTGCCTCCACTTCGGCTTCATCTAAATCAGCGCGATCGTCATCACTGCTAATACTTTCTTGCAATAAAGCATAACGCCCAGAATCAGGGGAAAAAGCGGAAAAATTCGCTAAATCAGTCGATTTTGACTTCTCTATTGCCCGTTCAATAGACTGCCGATGCACCCGCAAAGTCCGGGCAAAAGCCTCAATAGAAGACAACAGCCGTTTTTGCAAAGAAGTTAACACCAACATAGCCGTAGTTTGGGTTGACTTCTTAGCAGTTTTTAACCGTTCTTCTCGACTACTGCGATAAGCTTGCAATAATTCCGCTAATTTTAACTCTGGGGCATCCTTGGGCAACCCATCAATTATAATCGGAATCACCAGACGTTCGGGAAAATCCGCTGGATCGATCGCCCGTAAATCTTGTTTTAACCGCCGTACCATCACCGCTTCTAATAGTTTCTTATCCTGTACCGGAATACCGCGACAAAACCGCTGCGGATCGAGAATTTCTAATAAGGTAGAGAAACTATTAGAATGGCCATTATGGGGGGTCGCACTTAAGAATAATTTATGCTCAAATTTCGGGGCAATTTCCCGGACAACTTTGGTTAAATGGGAATCCACCGCATAACGAGAACTGCTAGATGGGGCCGCATGATGGGCTTCATCTAATATTAGCAAAGAACCGGCAGAAAGATTATCTTTATCTAACCAATCTCGTAAAAGAGAAGCATAAATTTCATCCCGTAATAAAGCATGAGAAATAATAAATCGGTTGTGAGTTTTCCAAGGATTAATTCCATAACCCCGTTCTCTTCTTTTACTAGCCATAAATTCGCGCTCGAAGATTTGAAACAGCAACCCAAAGCGATGTTCCATTTCTTCTTGCCATTGTTGCACCACCGAAGGAGGGCAAGAAATCACCACTCGTTTCACTTTTTGCCGCAAAATCATTTACCGCAAAATTAAGCCCGCTTCAATGGTTTTTCCCAATCCCACATCATCGGCAATAAACAAAGAAACCCGTGGCATTGATAAGGCTTTCCGCAGGGGTTCTAACTGATAGGTTTTAATTTGAATACCCGCCCGATAGGGAGATTGAAATAGTTCTTTTTTCGTGGAAGTAACGCAATTCCAACGCAAAGTATGTAAATAAGCAGAAAAATCATCGGGGCGATCAAAGCCTCTTTTTGCCACTAAATCCCAAGAAGACTCTGGCAAAATTTGGGCATCAATTTCTCGACGCCAAAATACAGTCAACTCTTCCCCGATCGCATCATCATCCACACAAGCTAAACTGACACTTTCGTCCCCGTTAGTCTCCGTCGGTGGGATAATTTCCTGAACTAAATAATGGCGCGATCGGACTTTAACAATTTGCCCTAAAGATATATTCATTGTTGGTTGTTGGTTGTTGTTGGTTGGTTGTTGTTCGTTGGTTGTTGTTGGTTCTTTGTAGTTCTTTGTAGGGTGGGCATTGCCTACGATATTTGCGATTCAAACGAAAAAACTCTGGGCAATGCCCACCTACGATATGGCTATTAAATAATAACATTTTTTTAAAAAAATATGCTATATTATGGTGGGCAATGCTGACAATTTTTTGCGATTCAAACAAAAAAATGTGGGCATTGCCCACCCTACGAACTAAATCACTCGGTCATTGCCCCCATCAACGGGAACTTGAGCACCGGTGGTTTTAGCAAATAATGCCCCACACATTTCGGCGGCTAATTCTGCTACATCATGGCTAGTGACTTCCACTTTCAAGACATTATTAGTCTTATATTCTGAGACCGTTAAACCATAGGATTCTGCCCGCGATTTTAACACTTCTTCTGTCCAAATTCCGGTATCAAATACGGCATTTGGATGAATAGAATTAATCCGAATATTGTCACGACCCCATTCCAGGGCAGCGACTCGCGCTAATTGATTTAAAGCTGCTTTAGAGGCGGAATAAGCCGCTGCCCCTGGCCCTGGGGCATTGACATTTTTGGAACCAATCACCACAACTCGCCCGCCTTTGGGTGCTAATTTTAAAAATGGGTGACATTCGCGCATCAAAGTAAGATTAGCATCGAGGTTAATAGCCATTACTTTTCGCCATTGTTCTGTTGCCAAAGAGTCAATGGGGCAACCACCGGGAAAAATGCCCGCATTTAGGATTAAAATATCGATGCCACCAAATGCCCGAACTGCTTTTTCTATAGCCTCGGTAATGGCTTTTTCGTCGGTGACATCACAGGGAATGCCGCAAAAGTCCGGGCGTTTATGAAGTTCTTGAATTGCGGGGTTGATATCCAAGCCGACTACTGCCGCCCCCCGTTGCAGTAAAGAGGCGACACAAGCTTTACCAATTCCTGAAGCGGCGCCGGTCACGAGGGCAATTTCTCCGGTAAACATAGGGGCTTTGCCGCCGCTGCGGAGTTTCGCTTGTTCTAAATCCCAATATTCTACGTCAAAAATATCTTGGCTGGGGAGGGCTTGGTAGCCGCCGAGTTTGGTGGCAGCGGTGATAATGTCGATTGTGTGGTGATAGATGTCCGCTGCGATCGCGGCATCTTTGGCGGTTTTGCCCAGGGTTAGCATCCCCAATTCTGGGTCAAGAATGACGCGGGGTGCGGGGTCAAGCATGGTTTTAGGTTGTCTCGCGGTGGCGCTATATCGGTTAAAATACTCTTGATAAGCGGCTGCGTAAGCTTTAACATCAGTACCCACCATAGGCAACTGTTTTGTTCTAATCACATGATCCGGGGTAGCAGGGCCTTGTTGGGAAATTTCTCCTAAGTCTTTTCGCTGCACAAAAGCCCAAACGCGATCGCTTTCATCCTGGGTCATAATCATCGGAAATCCGGCAACTTCCGACACTTCATAGCGCAATTTGGCTAAAGTTTTCGCGCTCGATTTTTCCCGCTTATTTTCACTCTTATTTGCCCTCTTAACCGCCGGGGGTGAAAGATTTTCTCTCGCCCCATGTTTGGTTAAATAGTCTTCCGCCATTGAAACTAATTGAATCATCCTTTCGTAGGATTCTTGGGCAGTTTCCCCAAAAGAAAACATCCCATGATTCATTAACAGCATCCCGATAGTATTTTCTCCGGCTTCAGCGGGAAACTTAGCGGCGCAAAACCGGGCTAAATCAAAACCGGGCATCACATAGGGAATAATCACCACTTTATCCCCATAAATTTCTTGGACTCGGGCCAATCCGTTCGGGGTATTAGTGACAGCAATCACCGCATCCGCATGGGTATGATCCACATATTTATAGGGCAAGATAGCATGGAGAATTGCTTCTACCGAAGGGGACGGGGCAGAAGCGCGGGTCATCTGAGTTTTTAGTTCATTGACCATTTGCGTGTCGGATAAAGATTCCAGTTTGGCTAATCCTAATAAATGCCGCATTCTCACTGGAGAAAACCCCGCCGCTTCAATAGTAGATAAATCCCAGCCACTGCCTTTGACATAGAGAATATCTTCTTCTTCTCCGAGGATATTTTTTTCCCGAATTTTGACTGAGGTGTTGCCTCCACCATGCAATACTAAAGTGCGATCGCGCCCTAATAGACGGGACGTATAAACCCGTTGGGCTAAGTCTCCTTGATACTGGGCAGCTTCTCGATCATCCCACAAACTTTTCATAGCTATTCCTCTTTTTATGTTAGCATTATATTAGCATTATATTAGCATTAGGTTAGCAGTTAGCATTATCTTAGCAATATATGGTCACTATTTTAGCTTCTCTTTTAGCTTTTTTAGCCTTGCTTGGGAAAATTATTGAGAAATCGGCAGCAGCATATCCAAGTCAAATTACTTGCTTAGATAATTGCTCAGATAACTTAAATTAGCGGCTAAATAGTCCCGCACATCAAAAAAGTTATCCCAAGGAATATAAGAACGTTGCTGCTGGTCTAAATATGAAATCAAATGACTCCGGGCAAAGACTAAATCAGCGTGCATGGCCATATTTAAATCCGTGACAGAATCCCCAATTGCGATCGCTAATTCTGGCTGATATTGGGAAATCACGTTAACTTTATCCAGCAATTCAATTTCACCGATATAATCGGAACTTAGACGTAAATATTCCCCAGTGGGGTCAACGTCCAAAGCATAAATCGCCGCAACGCGAGCGACCAAATCACCTAATATAGTTTCTACCATAAAACGTAGTCCACCAGAAACTACCACTAGAGGAATATTCTCCGCCGCCAAAAAATCTAATAACTCCACAAAACCCGCCCGAATTTCTTTTGTCCGGGAAACGGCGATCATTTCTGGATAACGGCAAGCAGGAATCGATTCCCAGATTTGGGGAACTCCTACTTTTAGGGGCAAAGTGCGAGCGAAAATTTGGGGCAAAATTTTGGCGGACACTTCCGGGGCAAATTGTTGCATCATTGCCACGGCAGTTTCTTCGGCAGTGATGGTGCCATCAAAGTCACAAAAAACCATAATTTTTGGTGACTTACTCAAGTATTTCACGGATTTTCCTAAAAATAAACTGGATAGTTTAAAGTGAATAGTTAATTTTAAAGGTCTGATGGCCGATTTTTCAATTCCCCATTGAGGCAAGAATCTGAATTGTACACCAATGGATCTTTATGGATAAGATAGGCATTCACTCAGAATAGGCGATCGCCCGTCATAATTCGTAGGGTGTTGTTCCGAGCAGTAACGCACCAACACCCCATATATAGGATAGTTGCGTCATCCTACAGCCGTCAGCAGTCAGAGGTCACAGGTCAGGGGTTAGACGCGATCGTCTAAACATTGGCAATCTCGGCAAATCTTTGGCAAGATAGTCAAGACTTAGCATATCATGTCAAAATTCGGCTAAATTTACCACATCTAGCCATGATGTCGTCTTTTTTTCAGCCGTAATTTCCAGTCATAATTTCCAGCCGTAACTTCCGGTCATAATTCTTTCACGATTAATCAACCCAAACAAATCAAATGAACTCAGACAATATTACCTCAGAAAAAACACCATCTAAAAATCCTTGGTGGTATATCCCCACCCTTTACTACGCCGAAGGACTCCCTTACGTCATCATTAATAGTGTTTCAGTCATCATGTACAAAAAAATGGGGATTGACAACGCTCAAATTGCTTTTTGGACAAGTCTCCTTTATCTACCTTGGGTCATAAAAATGCTTTGGGGGCCATTTGTAGACATTTACTCCACTAAAAGAAATTGGATAATTTCCACTCAAATTGCCATGATGACTTGTTTAGGAACCGCTGCTCTCTCCTTGCAACTACCCAATTTCTTTTTCATTTCTTTAGGCATATTTACCATTGGTGCCTTTATCTCCGCAACCCATGACATTGCCGCTGATGGATTTTATATGTTGGCCTTAAATCCAGAACAACAAGCCCTCTATGCCGGAATTCGTTCAGTTTTTTATCGGATGGCGGTTATTTTTGGTACTGGAGTTTTAGTTGTATGCGCGGGTTTAATGGAAGAAAACATAGGAAACATTCCCTTAAGTTGGTCGCTGACTTTCGCCATTAGTGCCATAATTTTTGCCGGGTTATCCGTTTATCACCGCTTAATTTTACCTTTCCCAACCAGTGACCATCAAAGCCAAAAAACAGAAAATAATAAAATTCCTTTTATTGATATTATTAACTCATACTTTAAACAACCCAAAATTTTAGTCATCGTCGCCTTTATCTTATTTTACCGCTTTGGTGAAGCCATGCTGCTGAAGCTAGTCAGTCCATTTTTGTTAGATCCCACAACCAAAGGAGGATTAGGATTAACAACTACCGAGGTGGGTTTAGTCTATGGCACTTTGGGGACACTTTCGTTGATTATTGGCGGGATTGTCGGTGGGGCAATTGTGGCTAAATATGGCCTGAAAAAAACGATATTTCCTCTAGCCTTGGCCTTGAATTTGCCCAATTTATTTTATGTTTACATGGCTTATAGCCAGCCGCCAATTTACCTAGTTTATCCCCTGGTTTCTTTGGAGCAATTTGGCTATGGACTAGGGTTTACATCATTTATGATTTATTTGATGTATGTCTCTCAGGGAGAATACAAAACCTCCCATTATGCCATTTCCACTGGGATTATGGCATTGGGCATGATGGTGCCGGGAATGGTCAGCGGTAAGCTTCAGGAGTTGGTCAGTTATCCCCTGTTTTTTGTTATTGTCTGTTTACTGACAATTCCTGGTATGCTGATCATCAGCTTTTTGCCTTTAGCCGAAGAAAAAAAAGCACCTTTGTAAATTCCTTTTTCCTCTTCTCCCCCGCGAAGAGAGGGCTTTCGGAGCGGAGGGGCTTTCGGAGCAGAGGAGCTTTCGGAGCAGAGGAGAGAGTGAATAGTGAATAGTGAAAAGTGAATAGTGATAATTCTTTTAACTTTTAACTTTTAACTTTTCACTTTTCACTTTCCCCCGCTCCAGAAGCACCCCCGCTCCGAAAGCTCCCCTGCACGATGGCGGCTCCCCTGCACGATGGCGGCTCCCGATGGCGGCCCCACACCCCCAGATCCGGGAACCGCCCCAAATTAGGTTCGGTAAATACCCCTACATAATCAGCCCAAATACCCGCACCATATAGATTAGGAAAAGTAAAACAATATGGGAGCGCTGGAATAAATTTGCCGGTTGCATTCCCAGATAGCTGGTGAACAACTCGGCGCCAGCCATAAATAATATCTTTGTTATCAGTGGAGCGAAAATAACAATATGGGTAAAGTAGTTGGCATCGACTTAGGAACCACAAACTCTTGTGTAGCGGTAATGGAAGGGGGTAAACCCACTGTGATTGCCAACGCAGAAGGCGGTCGTACCACCCCGTCAGTGGTTGCATTTGCCAAAAACGGCGATCAACTCGTGGGTCAAATCGCCAAACGTCAAGGGGTGATGAACCCGGAAAACACTTTTTATTCCGTCAAGCGGTTTATCGGGCGGAGATTTGATGAAGTGACTCACGAAACCACGGAAGTTTCTTACAAAGTTCTCAACGTCAATGGCAATGTTAAGTTAGATTGTCCGGCTCGTGGTAAGCAGTTTGCCCCAGAAGAAATTTCCGCTCAAGTGCTGCGTAAACTGGTGGATGATGCCAGTACCTATCTCGGTGAACCAGTCACTCAGGCAGTAATTACCGTTCCCGCTTACTTTAATGACTCTCAACGGCAAGCCACTAAAGACGCAGGTAAAATTGCGGGCATTGAAGTGTTGCGGATTATCAACGAACCCACCGCTGCTTCTCTGGCTTATGGCTTGGACAAGAAAAGCAATGAAACCATTTTGGTGTTTGACTTAGGGGGTGGAACTTTTGACGTTTCTATCCTGGAAGTCGGCGACGGTGTATTTGAAGTGTTGGCCACTTCTGGGGACACTCACCTGGGTGGAGACGACTTCGACAAAAAAATCGTAGATTATTTAGCCGAAGAATTTAAGAAAGCCGAAGGCATCGATCTCCGTAAAGATAAGCAAGCCTTGCAGCGCTTAACAGAAGCTGCGGAAAAAGCCAAGATTGAACTGTCTAGCGTCACCCAAGCGGAAATCAATCTGCCCTTTATTACCGCTACCCAAGATGGGCCGAAACACTTGGATGTGACTTTAACCCGCGCCAAGTTTGATGAACTGACTGCTGATTTGATTGATCGTTGCCGCATTCCCGTGGAAAATGCTATGCGGGACGCGAAACTCAAGAATGCCGATATTGATGAAGTGGTGCTGGTGGGCGGTTCTACCCGGATCCCCGCGGTGAAAGAACTGGTGAAGCGGCTACTGGGTAAAGAACCTAACCAAAGCGTGAACCCCGATGAAGTGGTGGCAGTGGGTGCGGCTATTCAAGCCGGTGTGTTGGCTGGTGAAGTTAAGGATATCCTGCTGCTAGACGTGACTCCTCTGTCTTTGGGTGTGGAAACCTTGGGCGGTGTGATGACTAAGATTATTCCTCGCAACACCACTATTCCTACCAAGAAGTCAGAAGTTTTCTCTACCGCTGTGGATGGTCAAACCAATGTGGAAATCCACGTTCTGCAAGGGGAACGGGAAATGGCCGCTAATAACAAGAGTTTGGGAACTTTCCGTTTAGATGGAATTCCTCCTGCCCCCCGTGGTGTACCCCAAATTGAAGTGACTTTTGATATTGACGCGAACGGTATTCTGAATGTCACCGCTAAGGATAAGGGCACTGGTAAGGAACAGTCGATCAGTATTACGGGCGCTTCAACTCTGCCTGCCGATGAAGTCGAACGTATGGTGAAGGAAGCAGAAGCTAATGCTGCGGCGGATAAGGAACGCCGTGAGAAGATCGATCTGAAGAACCAAGCGGATAGTTTGGCTTATCAAGCGGAGAAACAGCTTAAAGAGTTCGGTGATAAGGTGCCTGCGGCTGATAAGACCAAGGTGGAAGGTCTGATCAAAGATTTGCGCGATGCGGTGACTAAGGAAGATTTTGAGCGAATCAAGTCTTTGACCACCGAGTTGCAACAAGCTCTGTATCAAATTGGTGCGAGTATGTACCAACAAGCGGGTGGACAAGCCTCCGGTTCAGATGCAGGCGCCCCTGGTGTTGGCTCACAAGCTGCCGGTGGTTCTAGCAGCGGTGGCGATGATGATGTGATTGATGCGGAGTTTTCGGAAACTAAGTAATTGGTGATTTGTCGCTAGTTTTAATAACCTAAGTTGGGTGTTAGATATAAATTGGATCAGACCTGAGTCGATAGAATTGACTCAGGTCTTTTTTGTTGAATATCGCCGTGATTTTTCTGACTGGTTTGTTATACCAAATCCGGTTGTTAAGTAGTTGTTAAGTATGGGCTTTTCAGGCGAATCGCCCTGACGAAAATTTCTGTAAAAGCTTTTGAAACTCGTTTAAACTCGTTCAAAAGCGCCCAAGAAAGGCGCCCAAATTAATCTCGAAATCGTAGCAATAGTTTTTGAGATTGGTGTTATTTGTTAGTTATTTGTTATTGGCGTTGTTGGGTATTCGTTATTTATTATTTGAATTGAAAATACTCAACCACCACCAACAAGCAAAGAACCACCAACCACTAACCACTAACAAATAACTAACAACCATCAACAAACAACAAATCTAAAGTTTTTCTATATAACTGAGTAAATCAGCCATTTCTTGAGTGGTGGGTTTAAATTGTGGCATGGGTGGGGTTTGACCGCTAATCACTTGATGGATAATTTGAGAGCGAGATTTGCGACCGGCAATATTGTGCAAACTCGGCCCAACTTGGCCTTTCCCCTGGGGGCCGTGACAACCGGCGCAGTTCATTTGAAAGATGGCGTGTCCCTGCACTGCGTCGCCATTGAGAGAGAGAACGGTTTTTATGTAAGGATCGGAAACCTGATACTGAAGCGCGATCGCTGTAATAGTCAGCCCGAATGCCAAGACAAACGCCAGAAGCAGGATTCTGGTTGTATGCTGACCTGATAAGCTAGGGCGGTTTGCCTCAGCTTGGTTTTCCACTTGGCCTACCTGATTATCCAAGAGCACTTTAGTTAAAGGGGATTGTAAATATAACTTTTAATTCTATTGCATAGCTTAATATTTCCGCACCGAGCTAGCAAGGGTGTGGACAGAGCAGATTTTTAATTTTACCAAAAAACCGAGGCTTTCATTAACAAGCATATAGCCGAGAAACGGGTTACTATGAGAAACTGGTAATAAAGGTTAACGATTGTTGTATCTTATATCTGACTTGTAACAAGGAGACTTAACGTGGTAGAACCTTTACTTTCTGGTATCGTCCTGGGACTGATTTTTGTGACTTTGGCGGGTTTATTTGTGGCGGCTTATCAACAGTATCAGCGGTAAACCCTAGTCTGTAACTAGCCGATAGAAGGTGACGGCAGTATTTCCGTAAACTTTCTGTCGGCAAATTTCTAAGATTTGTCGATCCGTTTGTGCTTCGTTGGTTTTTAGGGATAAGTCGCCTTGGCCTGCTGGGCATACCGGAGGCATATCGCGGTCATGTTCAACGGCCATTTCCCCGTCGGGCGCCAGCAGAGACGCGGCTAGGGAAATTACTGGCTGATACAAATTGCTGGCATAAGGCGGATCGAAATAGATGCGATCGAACTGTTGACCCGCCAGATTTTTCAACTGCTTGACTACATCTCCGCGTAAAACTTGGAAGGATTGCTGATCATTGGCGACTTTAGCTAAATTTTCTTGAATAATTCCCCAAGCCCGACCGGATTGTTCGATCGCTACTACCTCAGCAGCCCCTCTACATAATGCTTCTGCACTCATCGAACCAGCCCCGGCACATAAATCTAACCACCGACAGCCGGAAATACTTCCCTGCCAAATATTAAAAATAGCTTCGCGGACTCGCGCTGAGGTCGGTCGAGTTTGCTGTCCGGGTACGGTTTTTAGTAGGCGATTGCCGTAGATTCTTAAGCTCATTAATTAGGCGAATTAGGCGCAATTCTAAATTTCCATTAATATTAAAGCATCAAAGCAATTTTTGTAGAGACAAAGCATAACCGCAGGAATTTCGGAATGCTTTGCCTTGACAGTGATTTAGCAGAGTGATTTAGCAGAGTGATTTAGCAGAGTGATTTAGCAGAGTGATTTAGCAGCGATTTTGTTGACAAAATATCATGCACCGCCACCACCAGTAAGTTGGGCGATTAAACCCACTCGTTGCAAAGCCAATGTTAAAGCTTGATTAATGGGAAATCGTTCAATTCCCGATGGGTCAAGCATGGCCAATTGAATAGATATTTGGGCAAAATTCGGGGCGGGTAATCCATCCGCGATCGCGGCTTTGGTTTGCGCGACGGTTTCTGGCATCATTTCTTTGTGCCGAATACAGGCGGCTAATTCCGGTTTTCCCTGTTTATTGTTGACCGTGGCAAAGCCAAATAAACGACAAATACTCGGGCGAAATTCATAAACAGAACAGCGACCATTTCCCGGTACAAAAGGGTCAGGTTGATAGAAGACACAAATGCCACGGTTTTCCCCGGCTTGTGCTCGAGAAATCCATGCCAAAGCTTCTCCTCGTTGCCACAATTCTAAGGCCAAAGGAATCATTTCTAACACTGTCGTTTCCACCTCTGGGTTTTCACAACAACGACCGCAACTCGCAGGACAATTTAGCCCAGTTGCGGCCTGCAAGGCGGCAGTTTGTCGATCAATTTGGGCAAAAATTTCTTTGACTTGCTGAATTACACCGGCATTCATAGAATTCGGCTAAACTCATACCCCTTAAAGGTTAAAATAAAATTATGCTAGAATTATGCTAAATTTAGCGTATTTTTGCCCAAAAAGATCACCGTAAAGCTCACCGTAGGGTGGGCATTACCCACCCTATCCCCGAATTCCTAGATTGCCGTAGCTGCCGGGTGGACAGTGCCCACCTCAGTCGGAATTCCTCGGGATTATATCAAAGCTTCACCCCGACGATAAATTTCCCGCGCATAATCCGTCCAAACTCCTTGCCCCCAGTAGCGAAAACAACTGGTTTGGAGTAATAAATTATACAGCAAAGCTTGGCGGTAATCTGCTTGACGAGTAATTGCTGAATTTTCAGCTAATAAAGGGTCAAATTTTTGGTGAAATTTGGCACTTAACTGATGCATCGGTTCCAAGACATTTTCATATCCTTTCACCCAGCTAATATGGTTTGTCCAAGAAGCCCCTTCAATGTGAAAATTATGATGTTCTTTTTTCGCATTTTGAATTGCTTTTTCTACCGCTTCCGGGGTACAATGATTTAAATCCACTCGTTCCCAGATTAAATGTTGCCCGATCGCCTGACAAGGGGGATAATCTTCCGGGTGACATCCGGCAGCTTCAATTAATTCTAAATATTCGGTGCCATTTAAAGCGACCACCTCCGCTTTTACCCCACCTTCTGCCTGAATTTTATAGCTTGCTTGCTTGAAAGCATCGGGAAATTCATTCATCATCACTCCGCCATTTTCCCCGTCGCCAATTTGGGTGACTAAAGACGGCACAGAAATGCCACCAATTTGCTGGCGATCGCGGGTTTTGGCTTCATAATACGGCTGCATTTGCGCCACCAGTTTAGTATCAGAACCTTGGGTTTTAATCAAAGCGGTGATGCTAATAGTTTCCCCGTGGGAATTGCGGGCAATTAAGCGATTTGGCAGATATTTTTCCCGTAGACAAGACCCATCTAAAGATTCTACGGAATGTTCTTGTACCATCACCCAGCGATAGCCACATTCTTTCAGGGCTTTGATATATTCAAACAGAGTATCCGGGTGATTGGGTAAGTGCATTTCTGGGGGAGAAAATCCTTTAACCCGTCCTAAAGCTTCCCAGCCAAAAATTGCGGCAAAATGATGTTGCCATGCTTGAATATGTAGTTTGATATCGGGAATGGGAGTAGTGGGAACTACGGAATGACTCCAGAGAGTTCCCAGCCATTCTACGTAAGGTTGATATTCGGGATTGCAGGTAATTTTTTTCAGGTTATTCAGAATATCTTCTCGCCCCATTTGCTGAAAAGCCCAGAGGAGATTTCCCGAATAATCTAACATGACACGGGGATTACAGCCATTGGCGACTAATTCGGGAATCAAATCTCCCATGCGACTGTAGCAATAGGCAAATGACCCCGCATTATGATTATCCCCTTCTCCGGGATGTTCAAACATATATTGAAGGTTGCTAATTAGTTCGCCATTTTGCCCCGCAGGAATCGTCGGTTGATGCATATGTAGCGCAAGCGCGAATGCGGCTTTAATGTCCTCAATTTTAATATTCGTCTTGGGCAAAAATACGGGTCGATCTTGGGTGGCGATCGCCTGCACTTCGGCTTCCCACCCGCAGATATTCGGTAAGCCATCAATCAATGGGCTTAAATGGGGTAAAGTCCGTTCCGTTGCTGTAGCTATCATAATTTTTTAATTTTCCAGATAGTCCAGGTATTTTTTGTAAAAAATTTACAGAGAATGCCAACTTATACTCATATAATATATCATGGATAGAGAAAATACATTTTCTGAACAAATCACCGAAAAATTGTGTTTGCCTCTTTTCTCCCATCCGACGTGCAAAAATTGACGGAATCAACCTCAATTGCCCTGGCGGAAAAAATTCAGCGTCAAGATATTGTCACGACTTTGACCCCTAAAGCCATTGCTACTGCTTATGTTTGTCAAGGCAATGGCAGTAAACCGGTATTATTTCTGCATGGGTTTGATAGTTCTTTATTGGAAAGCCGACGACTTTTGCCATTACTCGCAACCCAATATCAAACTTATGCGATCGATTTATTAGGGTTTGGGTTTACCGACCGCATGGCAGGCACTCCTTTTAATCCCACTGCGATTAAAACTCATCTCTATTACACTTGGAAAACTCTGATTAGTCAGCCGATGATTTTAATTGGGGTTTCTATGGGAGGGGGGGTTGCCCTTGATTTTACTCTCACTTACCCGGAACTTGTACAAAAACTCATTTTAATTGATAGTGCCGGTTTTGCCAAAGGGCCAGCGATCGGTAAATATTTAATTCCCCCTTTGGGGTATTTGGCGACTGAATTTTTGCGCCATCCCAATGTGCGGCGAAAAATTAGCCTTAATGCCTACAAAGACCCAAAGTTTGTCACTCCTGATGCGGAACTTTGTGCGGCTTTACCCTTGCAAATGCCAGGGTGGAGTAAAGCCCTAATTGATTTTACCAAAAGTGGGGGTTATAATTTTTTGGCGAATCATACCGATGAATTTGCTAAAATTCAACAAGATACCCTGGTTCTGTGGGGAGATTCTGACATAATCTTAGGCACTGGTGACGCCGAAAAATTTACCCAAGTTATACCCAATAGTCGGTTAATTTGGATTGAAAATTGCGGTCATGTGCCTCACTTGGAACAAGCGGAAATTACGGCTAAACATATTCTGGATTTTCTTGCCTAAGTCGTCTAAATTTCATCAAGGTAGGGCTGCGATCGCCCTAAAATGTAGGTTGGGGTAGGTTGAGTTGAGGGACGAAACCCAACAAAAATTATATAGGGTGTTATATCGGGGGCGTTAGGCGTTGAGTTGACAACTAATTTGGACAATATTTTGGAAGATTTTCCCAAATATAAAATCCGCCGTAACGCCCCACTACATTACATAAATCATAAATATTACATAAATTTCTCCGGCAAATTTCCCATCAAAATTTTAGTTCAGGTAAGGTTTGTTTGAAAGGTAAACCCTGATTAATGGCATCAATTTGTTGTTGTTCAATTCTATTGACTTCGTTTAAATAATTTCGTAAAATCTGACCAAAACGCTGATTATAAAAGCGATGTAAACTATGGTTGGGCATAGCCGGAAATCCTCGGCGTTTTTTATGTTGTCCCCCAGCCCCAGGGTCAAAGATTTGGATACCATTTTGAATTGCCCATTCAATGGGTGAATAGTAACAAGCGTCAAAGTGGAGACAATCAATTTCTTGATTGCAGCCCCAATATCGCCCATAAAGCCGATCGCCTTTAGTCACACAAAAAGACATAGCTACGGGATGATGTTCTTCCCCTTCAGGGTAAGCGGCAATAAATATCACTCGGTGGCGATAATTATCATGGAGCATTTCAAAGAAATTCTTGGTTAAATATTTACTGCCCCACCAGCCAAATTTATCGCAATGGTCGCTATAAAATTTATACATCCGGGGAAATAAACTATGAGGAATATTTTCGCCGTGGTGGATTTTGATTGTTAAGCCAGCTTGGGCGATCGCCTTTCGTTCTCGTTTAATATTTCGCCGTTGGTTAGCGTTAAAAATTCCTAGGTAATCATCAAAGGTATTAAAACCTTTATTTTCCCAAATATAGCTATGGTGCAACCAACTGACAAAGCCGTGTCGTTCCATGACTAAACGCCATTCTGGATCCACATAGAGAAAATTGCAACCGGATATGTTTTGGCGCTCGCAAAAGCGGTCTATTTCCCTGACCATTAACTCGGTCAATGTATCTTCATCTTCTCCAGGAGCGATTAAAAAGCGATATCCCGTAGCAGGAGTAAATGGACTCATGCCCAGCATTTTGGGATAATATTCAATACCCAAACGATAGGCTAAATCAGCCCACTGATGATCGAAAACAAATTCCCCATAACTGTGACCTTTTAAATAAAGCGGGGCAGCAGCAATCAGTTCTTTTCCTCGCCACACGGTTAAATGAGTGGGCAACCAACCGGCTTTTGCCACCGCACTATTCGATCTTTCGAGATTATGCAACCAATTCCACTCTAAAAAAGGCGTTTTTAAAGGAATGGCCATTGCATCCCACGGTTCTTGGGGAATTTCTTGAATACTGTGAATCCAGGCAACAGAAATGTGAGATTTAATCTGTTCGAGCATAATCACAAAAGAATAGAGGGTTAAACTCTAGGGTAATCTAATATCACCAGAAAAGCTAACTAAAATCTAAGAAACTCGATTTTTGATTTCATAGTGCAAAAATAATTCTTGATCTACCTGTTTAACCTCTAATAGTTGCAAGCGGGGCGCCATCTGGGTCGGCAACCCAGGGCCATCTACCGGAGTTGGGGCGCGATCGCCCCCAATAAGTAAAGGGCAGACGGTTAACCATAACTCATCAATGGCATCAATGGTCAGCAAAGAACCCACCAGTTCACCACCGCCCAAAACCGCTAGGCGTTCCAGTCCCATTTGAGCAAAATGGGCTAAAGCCGCTAGTAAATCTACATCTCCTTCTGGAGTTTCAAAGGTAAAAATTTGCTCCCATTGATTATTTAATTCATTTAATTCATCAGGGGAAGATTGTGATTGCCAATTTTTTACCCCTATTTTAGTGGTGACTAACCAGCGGGACATCGGTTGCTGAAAAAAACGCATTTGCGGGTCAATTTTGCCCGAGCGCGAACAAATAATTTGGAGCGGTTGTAGGGGTTTTCCCTGTTGCTTTCTTTGGGCTAATAATTCTGGATTGCTTACGGGCATTGCTGAACCGCCAGCCCGCAAGGTTCCCGCCCCACCTAACACCGCATCCGCTAGGGCAACCTGTGTTTCTAAATGGGCTTTATCGGCGGGAGAACCAAATAAGATCGGCGAGCGCATGGCATCAGAGATTTTCCCATCAGCACTCATAGCCAATACCACCGTCGTATGGGGTCGATTTAACCGATTTTTCTTCATAATCATAGGAATTAATTATTAATAGGCAAACACCGAAGGCTTGTCTCTACAAGAATTGTCTATTTTTGTTGATTTTTGTCTATTTTTGTCTATTTTTTACGGCGATCGCCTATGTTCTAGACCGAGCATGACGACACTCAACGTCACAATTATAACACCAAATACTTGCCAATAATTCAGGGTTTCTTGAATTGTTAACCAGGCCAAAATCACCGTCAAAGCGGGGTTAGTAGCACTAATCATAGAGGCAGAAGTCGCCCCAATTAAACTAATGCCAAAATTATTCATCAAATGTCCGGTCAAAGTGACGATCGCCGATAAAAGTCCCCCCACCCACAGGGGTGCCCAGTTCAGTTCATAGTTAGGGTTATGCCAAATGAGTAAACTGATGCCAGCAAGCACAAAAGTAGTAGTAAAGCTGATCCAAGTAAAGGGAACGGGATGCATTTTATCGGCAAATGTTTTTTGAGCATTTACCGTATAAAGGGCATAAGTAATTCCCGATGCAATGCCCAAAATTACCCCCAGCAGACTATAACTCTGGTCGCTACCTTGGTGACGGGGAATTGTCAGAAAACTGCCAGATAAAATTAGACCCATCACTAGCCAGCGAAACCGACTGGGAGGACTGCCAAATAATTGCCAAGAAAATAGGGCGGTAAAGACTGGATAAGTAAAAAATAAGGTCATGGCAATTCCCGTTTCAATTAAGCCAATGGCGAGATAAAGTAGGGCTAAATAGAGAAACATTAACAGCCCTCCAGCGAGCGATCGCCACAACATCATGCGGGATTCAGACTGATTTAATCCGCGAATATCTTGCCAAGTGTGGGAATAGATTTTACTGGAAAAAGCTGCCATTAATGGAACAACTAAGCTCATCCGCATAAACAGCAGCAAAAAAGAATTTCCTAAAGTAGGGACAACATATCCGCCAATGATAAAATCGCCAAGAATTGAGGATTGATTAAACATAATTCTGACAATCACATTTTGGCAACAGAAAAAAAGTGACGCCAGTAAAACCATAGCAAATCCTAGCATACAATCAAAAGTAAACGGCATATACGGCATTATAATTGTACGCCTATTTGATTTAAAAATATCTAAATATCTCCAAATCTCTAAATATATTTCTAGAATATCTCTAAATAATTGATTTCTTAGGTAATTCGGTTAATTTTTTTCAAATTGTCCTGAGCAACGAATGGCGAGTATGTATCAGGGAGTAAGAGTGTTCTGGAGTCTTCCTAATGAGCGCTAATTCATTTGCCAGTCAGACAAAAAAAATTAATCACCAGTATTTTCTCGGAAATTCGCTTGCGTTTATTGATAGCCGTTTAGATAATTGGCAGCTTTTACTCTCTGGAATAGCTGATAATATCCCGGTCTTTGTCATCGCTCGCACTGACAACGGTATAGATAAAATTACTCAAGCGATCGCCGAACATACCGCAGAAGTTGGTAGGGTTGATGCGGTGCATATTTTCTGCCACGGGAGTCCGGGATGCCTTTACTTAGGCGCTTGCAGCATTAACCTATCTAACTTAGAACATTATACCCCGCAATTAAAACAATGGCAAGCGGGAGAAATATTGCTTTATAGTTGCCGCGTTGCCGCTGAATCCGGTCGTGGTTTTGTCAGCAAACTCAGTGAAATTACGGAAGCAAATGTTGCCGCATCCGTCAGCCTAACTGGGAGTAAAAAATATGGCGGCAACTGGGATTTAGAATTTACTACGGGAAAAATAAAAAGCGCCAACCCATTAGCGGCTGAAGTCCGAGAAAATTACCAGGGAATTTTAGCAGTGTTAACCGTCACCAGTTTAGCAGATAGTGGCGCTGGTTCCCTGCGAGAAATCATCAACCAAGCCCAAAATGGGGATACGATTAAATTCGCGGCAAATTTAGCCAATCAAAGTATTACTCTTACCTCTGGTCAGATAGAAATTCCTGTAGGCAAAAATATCACCATTGACGGTGCAGAAGCGGCTGGTTTAACTATCAGTGGGAATAATGCTTCTCGGATATTTCTGCTAAAATCTACTTCAGTCAATCCTACCACATTAACTGTCAAAGATTTAACTCTAGAAAAAGGTTATACCCCTGAACGAGGTGGGGCGATCGCTACGGAACACCAAGGCAGTGTCAACCTAGAAAATGTCCAATTAAATAATAATGTGGCCGACCAAGGAGGTGGGGCAATTTTTATCGCCTTTGAAGGCAATCTCACCGCTAACAAAAGTAAATTTAACGGCAATATTGCCACTGCTGCTAACGATGAAAGAGGGGCAGGAGCGATCGCTTTTTGGGGACCAAATAACCTGATTGTCAAAAATAGCGAATTTACCAACAACAAAGGAATTAACGGCGGTGCAATTAACAGTCTAAATGGCAAAGTCACCATTGAAAATTCCACATTTATCAACAATGATACCACCGCAGCTTTCTACGATACCGGCAAAGAAAATCCATTTTTAAGAGGCTATGGCGGGGCGATTTATACTGACCGCGCCAGTACCAGTAGTGACGCCACATCGGGGACAATTCAAATTACAAATAGTCGCTTTGAAGGTAACAAAGGTCGGGGCGAAGGTGGGGCAGCTTACTTATACACCGGCACTCAAGATAATGTAGTCATTTCTGGCAGCACTTTTATCAATAATCAAATTTTAGACCTACCAAACGGCGGGGCTCCCGGGAATGGCGGGGCGATCGCGCAATTAAACAATGCGGCCAATAAAGGCTTCACAATTACTGACACCACATTTGCCAACAATACTGCCACTAATTCTGGGGGTGGAGTCTGGTTTAATTTCGCTCCCACCACTATTACCAACAGCACTTTTTCCGGGAATAAAGCCCTCAGCCAAACCACCAGTGGTAACGGTGGGGCAATGGCCATTGGTGGCCCAACAGATATTATTAATACCACCTTTGCCAACAATTCTGCTGGATGGGTTGGCGGTGCCCTGGTAGCAGCTGCTGACCAAGTTGTCACCGTCAAAAATACCATTTTTGCTAACAACACCGCTGATAATGGGCCAAATGATTGGAACATTCAACAACACACAAATCGACAATTAACCGACCTAGGTGGCAACATCCAATGGCCTGCAAAACTGACAAATCTTGGTAATGATTACAATGTCACAGCAAATATTACTATTGCTGACCCCAAACTCGGCCCATTACAAGATAATGGCAATGGCCAACTAACTCATGCTTTATTACCAGGAAGTCCCGCCATTGATGCGGGAGTAAATACCGGCGCACCAACCACCGATCAAAATGGCAAACCTCGTCCGGTTGATGGCGACAATAATGGCACAGCCATTGTGGATAGTGGCGCTTATGAATTTTCTCTGGCTGCCCCAGAACTCCCAGAAATTGAAGTCCTTGAAAGCAGTAACAACATTGTTGATGGCACCACGACACCCTTAGATTTTGGCAGTACCACCGTTGGCAGCGTCATTACTAAAACATTCACCGTCAAAAATCCTGGCAATGCTGACTTAAATCTGAGTAATTTACAACTGCCAACTGGATTTAGCTTAGGGGGAAATTTCCCCACAACTATAACCCCAGGTTCTCAGGCAACTTTTGATGTCCAAGTAGATGCTAATACCGCCGGTAATTTATCCGGTGAAATCTCTTTCACCACCAATGATAGTGATGAAAATCCGTTCAATTTTACTATTTCTGCCACGGTAAATGCCCAGACAGACAATCAGGTCAGTAATTGGATTCCTGTGTTGCCACCAGAACCTTTAGCGGATACCGAGATGGCAACGGTCAGTGATAATTCAATTAATGCTAGTCAAAATAATTGTGGTTGCCCAGAAGTTCCTACCCCAAATTTCACCCCGAATATTGTAGAAGCCATACTGAATGGTACAGATTTAGATGACATAATCACTGGTAGCGATCTCTCTGAAGAAATACAAGGGTTCGGCGGCAATGATTTTATCCGGGGAATGAGTAGCAACGACAACATTTTCGGGGGGAATGGAAATGATACATTGCACGGGAATATCGGCAATGATTTCCTGGATGGTCAAGGGGGAAATGACCTAATTCATGGCGGGCAAGATAATGATATTTTATTCGGTAACATTGGCGATGATATCTTGTTTGGAGATTTCGGCAATGACACCCTGCTGGGTGGAGATGGCAATGACTTTATGAATGGAAATCAAGGCAATGATTTCTTAGATGGCGGCGCGGGCAATGATACCCTGCATGGGGGAAAAAGCAATGACATTCTTAAAGGCAACCTAGGGGACGATATCTTATTTGGTGACTTAGGAGATGACACCCTTTATGGGGGTGAGGGTAATGATTTCCTCAACGGCAATCAAGAAAATGATTTTCTCTGTGGTGGCGTAGGGAATGATACCTTACACGGAGGAAAAAATGATGACTACCTTTGCGGTTCAACTGGGGATGATTTCCTCAGTGGTGACTTAGGCAATGATACCTTAATAGGAGGTGCAGGTCGTGATATTTTTGTCTTCCGATCTGAAGACGGTAGCAACACAATTCTAGATTTTGAATTAGGGCAAGATCTGATTGGGTTAGCCAGTGGTTTAACCTTTGACCAGTTAACGATAATTGGCGACCAAAATAATCAAAATAATACAGTTATTCGGGTGGGCGATCGCCTCTTAGTTACTCTCGCTGGAGTGGATGTCAATGCCATCACCGCTGGTAATTTTACTGTAATTTAAACAAATCCTTTGCCACACCCGCAGTGGCAACTTGACCCCAAAAGGTATCAGCCGTCAACTATCAGTAGTGAGACATCAGCCAAAAACTGATTGATTATAGCTTAAAGCTGATACCTGTTTGGCTTTGAATGGGTGAAGCAAAAATCCGTTAGCCCTATACCATAAATTGACTTATTTGTCAATATACAATCAGCACAATCAACATTAATAACTTGAGCAAAATCTCAGAGTATGTACAAACTCATCAGAAATTAACTCAGCCTTTCCACCTTTCCAAAGATTGTTTTTTTGGTCTAATTAACTAAAGTTATCAGCATTTGCTCAAAAGGTCTTAAGATCCAAATACATTTAGGTGGTTTCCAGAAAATAAAGGGAACTATCTTTATCTAACATGGTTCTCTAGTGAATAAACCAAGATATGCTCCAAAACAGTCACAAGGAATCAAACTGTAGTGACCCTAAAGGAGATGATACAGTTCCCATGATGCAGCAAATGCTACTCAAAACTCTGGCAAGTGCCATTAAAAAGGCAGCCGCCTCATTATCTAGGCAACACAAGCATGGACTTCTCCTCAGCCTAGACCTTTGTTTATTTGTCATCGCGATTTACAGTGCCTTTGGACTGCGGTTTGGTTCCCTTAGTGCTTTTTCTGAAGCATTCCAGTACAGTTGGTTATTGGTCTTGTTGATTACCACCAAGACCGTTGTCTTTGTGGCAACGGGGTTATATCGACCTGTACTACGCTATGCGGGCTTAGAATTCTTGTTTACCAGTGCCAAGGCTGTACTCTATAGTTCCGGTGCTTTTGTTTTACTAGCGTACTTACTAGAATTTTTACAACTACCTCGCTCAGTTTTAATTAATGATGCCTTGTTAACTCTCAGTTTGGTTGTTGGCTCACGGCTATCAATCTGTTGGCTAGTCAATACCGTCAATTGCCTCGATCGCCAAAGTCCTGCCCCAGAGAGAGTTATTATTTACGGAGCCGGATCTGCGGGTTCTCAACTGGCCCAATCTCTAGCCATCCATCCAGGATATAAGGCCGTCGCCTTCGTAGACGATGACCCCTCATTAACCAAGCAAATGATTCAAGGGTTAACGGTTTATGCGGCGAAAGACATACCCAGATTAATCGTGCAAAAATCAGCGGATAGTATTTTATTGGCTATGCCTTCGGTGGGCTGGACCAAAAAACGGCAAATTATGGAGCAGCTGCAAAATTTTGCCATTCCGGTGAAAACTGTCCCCTGTATTAGCGAAATTCTCTCTGGAAAAGTTTCTCTCAGCGAAATCCGCGATGTTGATATTGCTGATTTACTCGGTCGTGAAGAAGTGGCACCAGACCCAGAACTTTTGAGCATGAGTATTACAGGTAAAAATGTTCTGGTGACAGGGGCGGGTGGGTCGATTGGTTCCGAGTTATGTCGGCAAATTGCCAAGCAGCAACCTAAATGTCTGGTTTTATATGAACTGAGCGAATTTGCCCTCTACACCATCGATATGGAGTTGGGGGAAACCTATCCCCAGCTAAAAAAAGTGCCCTGCCTGGGTTCAGTAACCGATGAAAACCAGCTTAGTTCTGTGTTATCCAAGTATCAAGTTGAGACGGTGTATCATGCGGCAGCTTACAAGCACGTCCCGTTGGTCGAAGCAAACCCCTCACCCGGTATTTTGAATAACGTTTTAGGGACTTTAACCGCTGCCAAGGCCTCTATTGATTGTGGAGTCAAACAATTTGTCTTAATTTCCACCGATAAAGCGGTGCGTCCTACTAATGTCATGGGTGCCACCAAACGAGTGGCGGAATTAATTATCCAGGCATTAGCCGATCGCCCCGGTATTCCCACCCGCTTCACCATCGTCAGATTTGGCAATGTTTTAGATAGCAGTGGTTCTGTGGTGCCCCGGTTCCGCAAACAAATTGCCGAAGGCAAACCCATTACCGTGACTCATCCGGAAATGACTCGTTATTTTATGTCAATTCCTGAAGCCGCTCGTTTAGTAATTCAGGCAGGCGCCTTGAGTGAAGGGGGAGAAATCTTTTTACTGGATATGGGCGATCCCGTGCGGATTTACGATCTGGCGATTCAGATGATTAAATTGAGTGGCTTGACTCCTGGAAAAGATATTGAAATTCAAATTACCGGATTACGACCGGGAGAAAAGCTCCATGAAGAATTGCTGGTTGATAGCGCCACCGCTCGATCCACAAAACACCCGAAGATTTTCTGCGCTCTCGAACCAAAAATTCATTGGGAATTTTTACATCCTTGTCTAGATGTCCTGTTTAATGCGGCTTTATCTAATAAAACTGCGGCAATCAAAACAGAATTGCAAAGATTAGTTCCAGAGTATAAACCCAGTGTTATTCAGCCAAAAACTCCCAGATTTATTCCGCCTACTTCCATGCCCAAAGCGGTGGGATCTACGGGAAGCGATCGCCTATCTTGAAGATATTTCCGTTAGCTGAAATAATATATTGATATATTGCTTTTATACCCCAGAAAATCCCCCCCAACCCCCATAAAAAAATAAAAAAGGGGGTTTTTTACACCGTTTTGAATAATAAAAAATGCCTATGGGCGGTTCGCTTTCCCGCCCCTACTTGCGGTCAAATGAACCTGGGGATTGTAGCATTTTGGAAATTGGTATTACAAGTATAATTCTCATAATATAAAAGGGGCAATCCGCTAGTTAGGATTACCCCTTTTATAATCAAATCAGGATTTCTTTTATTATTTAAAAGGTGAATATTTCTTGAGCAGATTCACTTTTTACTACCATTACTACTAATTTTGCTGCCCAAAAACTATCTGGTCAAGCCAGCCAAATAATCGGGATAAATCTTCAGAAAATTAAAGCTTGACCTCGATATCGACACCCGCAGGCAGGTCGAGTTTCATTAGAGCATCAATGGTCTTAGAAGAAGGTTGATAAATATCAATAATCCGGCGATGAGTCCGAGTTTCAAAGTGCTCGCGAGAATCTTTATCAATATGAGGCGATCGCAGCACACAATAAATTTTGCGCTTAGTAGGGAGAGGAATTGGTCCGACCGCTGTAGCGTTAGTGCGGTTAGCGGTATCGACAATCTTTTCACAAGAAGTGTCTAGTAAGCGGCGATCGAATGCCTTGAGCCGAATCCGAATTTTTTGCTGTGCAATAGTAGCCATGTTTAATTTCCTACTCAGTTAAATTGTCTAGGTTCTGTTGTCCCACTGAAAATGCTGGAGTCTTCAATTGAATCAATAACTGATGACTCCAGACAAGATAGAAACAGCAATCAACTAATCGACTTAGCTGACGCTATGGGAAGAAATCACCTACTTGAGGATCTTGGAAACGACGCCAGCACCGACGGTGCGACCGCCTTCACGGATAGCGAAGCGCATTCCTTGTTCAATTGCGATCGGGCTAATCAGTTCAACGGTCATCTTGATGCGATCGCCGGGCATCACCATTTCAGCTTTGCTGCCATCATCAGCAGTAAAAGAACTAATAGTGCCGGTCACATCAGTTGTCCGCACATAGAACTGAGGACGATAGCCGGGGAAAAAGGGAGTATGGCGTCCACCTTCTTCCTTCTTGAGAATATACACTTCAGACTCAAACTGAGTGTGAGGAGTAATCGAACCGGGTTTAGCAATCACCATCCCGCGCTCAACCTCATTCTTTTGGATCCCACGGAGTAGCAACCCGACGTTATCTCCAGCTATACCTTCATCGAGGCTTTTCTGGAACATTTCCACGCCGGTGACAGTAGTGGTTTTGGTAGGTTTAATGCCCACCAGTTCAACGTTTTCACCCACTTTGACCTTACCGCGCTCAATCCGGCCAGTAGCGACAGTTCCCCGACCTGTGATCGAGAATACGTCTTCCACAGCCATCAGCAAAGGCTTATCGACATCCCGCTCTGGAGTGGGAATATAGGTATCCACCTGATCCATCAGAGCGTAGATCTTATCGATCCATTCGTTTTCACCTTTCTTCAGGTTTGGTTTTTCCGTAATTGCTTCCAGAGCCTTCAGAGCAGAACCAGAAACAATGGGAATCTCATCACCGGGGAAATCGTAAGAACTCAAGAGTTCGCGAATTTCCAATTCCACCAGTTCCAGCAGTTCCGGATCATCAACTTGGTCTTCCTTATTCATAAAGACCACAATATTGGGAACCCCGACCTGCTTGGCCAACAGGATATGTTCGCGGGTTTGAGGCATAGGGCCATCAGCCGCAGACACCACTAGGATCGCTCCATCCATTTGAGCCGCCCCGGTGATCATATTCTTCACATAGTCAGCGTGTCCTGGGCAGTCCACGTGAGCATAGTGACGAGTCGCAGTTTCGTATTCCACGTGAGCGGTGTTAATGGTAATCCCGCGAGCTTTTTCTTCGGGAGCCGCATCGATCTCATCATACTTTCTGGCTTTTGCCTGACCGAGAGCCGCCAAGGTCATGGTAATTGCCGCAGTTAAAGTAGTTTTACCGTGGTCAACGTGACCAATAGTGCCAATATTAACGTGGGGTTTAGTCCGTTCAAACTTTGCGCGTGCCATGAATTATTTATTCCTCTTTCGATTTGCTTATGCGTTCCCTTTATTTTTACCAATGATGGTCTCAGCCAAGTTCCGAGGCACCTCGTCATAATGGCTAAATTCCATCGTAAAGATTCCCCGGCCTTGGGTTTTAGATCGGATATCCGTAGCATAGCCAAACATTTCTGCCAATGGCACTTTAGCATTTACCTTGGCAATTCCGGCATCACTACCCATCCCTTCTATTTGGCCACGGCGGGAATTCAGGTCGCCGATTACGTCCCCAAGAAAGTTCTCAGGAACCTCGAGCTCAACTTTCATAATCGGCTCTAAAAGCACTGGAGAAGCCTTTAGCGCCCCTTCTTTAATCGCGATGGAGCCAGCGATCTTAAAAGCCATTTCCGAAGAATCGACCTCATGGTATGACCCATCGATTAATGTCACCTTGACATCAATTAGCGGATACCCGGCCAAAATCCCAGATTCACAAGCTTCTTTTATTCCTTGCTCCGCTGGGGCAATATATTCTTTTGGCACTGTACCGCCAACAATCTGGGAAACAAATTCAAATCCGCTACCGGGTTCTCCAGGCTCCAGAGAGATCACGACATGGCCATATTGGCCTTTTCCACCACTCTGGCGGATGAACTTACCTTCACACTTAACCGCTTTACGAATTGTTTCTCGGTAAGCCACTTGCGGTGGCCCAATATCAGCCTCTACCTTAAATTCCCGCAGCATCCGATCCACCAAAATTTCTAAGTGGAGCTCGCCCATCCCCGCAATCACTGTTTGATTGGTTTCTGGGTCAATACTCACACGGAAAGTGGGGTCTTCTTGAGACAAGGATTGCAAAGCCTTGGACAGCTTGTCCATGTCTTGCTTTGTTCTCGGTTCAACCGCCACGGAAATGACGGGTTCAGGAATATAAAGTGATTCAAGGATAATGGGCTGATCGGCATCGCAGATGGTATCTCCAGTAAAGGTATCTTTGAGGCCTAAAGCCGCACCAAGATCGCCTGCTCGCAGTTCCTCGACTTCAATTCTTTCATCGGCTTTGAGCACAATTAAACGAGAAACTCGCTCTTTCTTATCCTTGGTGGAGTTATAAACATAACTCCCCTTGGTTAAGACTCCAGAATAAACCCGGATAAAAGTGAGACGACCGTAAGGATCCGCTTGAATTTTGAATGCTAACGCTGATAAGGGGGCTTCATCGTCAGCTTGACGAGTGGCGGTTTCACCATTGGGCATAGTTCCCTGAATTGGCGGCACATCTATTGGAGCCGGCATATAGTCTACCACTGCATCCAATAAAAGCTGTACTCCCTTGTTTTTAAAGGCAGAGCCACACAACATCGGAACAATCCTACCCGTAATCGTGCCTTGACGGAGAGCATGAGTTATTTCCGCTTCAGTCAATGGTTCACCTTCGAGATATTTCTCAGTCAAGGCATCGTCAGTTTCCGCCACTGACTCGATCAATAAAGTGCGGTATTCTTTAGCTAACTCAAGCACCTCAGCGGGAATTTCTGTATCTTCCATATCGGTGCCCAGGTCATTGGTATAGATTCTGGCTCGCATTCGCACCAAATCTACAATTCCCTGGAATTTATCTTCGCTGCCGATCGGGATCTGAATTGGAACGGCATTAGCCTTTAAGCGCTCGCGAATTTGGTCATAAACTTTAAAAAAGTTAGCTCCCGTGCGATCCATCTTATTGACGAATACCATTCTCGGTACTTTATACCGATCTGCTTGACGCCAGACCGTCTCCGACTGTGGTTGAACGCCCCCTACAGAGCAGAACACAGCAATCACACCATCGAGCACTCGCATAGAACGTTCGACTTCTATGGTGAAATCGACGTGACCGGGGGTATCAATAATATTGATCTGGTGGTCTTTCCAGCTAGTGCTAATGGCAGCCGCAGTAATGGTAATGCCCCGCTCCCGCTCTTGCTCCATCCAGTCTGTAACGGCTGTTCCTTCGTGGACTTCACCAAGTTTGTGAACTACTCCGGAGTAGAATAGAATTCGCTCAGTCGTTGTCGTTTTACCCGCATCAATGTGGGCGGCGATGCCGATATTGCGTATCCTTTCCAGCGGGACAATCCGTGCCACAGCTACCTCCTCCTTTGTTTCTGCTGCTTTTGTTTAGTCACAAAAATTAATTGTTCGGTATTGACGCAATTAGATGATATTTATGGCGTAAGACTCAACCAACTCTCGAGATATAGATAGATGACGGCGTTTTTTAGCCATCAAAATCCGCTCCTCCGGTAATGAAGGTTGTTTAAAGACTGCCATCATCTCTAGAAATGTTCTAAAGATTTAGCGCGGTCATTGTTTTTGTCGGCTCTAATCATCATTCATGGGTCTGCCCTCAATATTGCTATGCTTCTAAACCCTTTCTGCGTCACATTTTAATATTTTTCGCCAGATTTGTTGACAAAATAAAACAAAATCCTTGCAGAAACTGGTGGATTTTGACTAAGCTCTGAATTTTTTTACCGCCCGGCGGATCTAGTCTGGGTCAAACCAGGCATCAGTAACGATAATGTGCAAATGCTTTGTTTGCTTCTGCCATCCGGTGAGTTTCTTCTCGCTTGCGAATTGCTCCCCCGGTTTCATTGGCAGCATCAATTAACTCTGACGCGAGTTTATTGGCCATTGTCCGACCGGATCTGGTACGGGCAAAGCGAATAATCCAGCGGAGTGCCAAAGCAGTCCCTCGCTCCGAGCGAACTTCCATTGGTACTTGGTAGGTAGCCCCCCCAACCCGCCGAGCTTTGACCTCGACCAGGGGAGTGGCATTTTTCACCGCTCGCTCAAAGATTTCCAGAGGTTCGGTTCCGGTTTTTTCTTCAATGCTTTTCATCGCCTTATAAACCAAGTTCGAGGCCAGCGATTTTTTACCCCGACCCATGACCCGGCGGATTAACATACTGACAAGGCGGCTGTTGTACACTGGATCTGGGGGCACCGGACGTTTTTGAATAGTCGTGCGACGAGACATAGTAACTTTTAAAACTAATTCACTTCACTGTACTGTTGTCTGTTCAACGGATATCCACTTACTTTCCCCAGGCTGGGGGAAGCGCATGATTTGCTCCCTGAACGGTTGCAGATTTCCGCTGGATTGGATGCCACTAAGAAGACTGATGAACGGTAGCTTTAGCCATAGAAATTTGATTTCACCGTTCATCTTGATTTTTCTCAAGCTTCCCCTCACCCGTGGTACTTTATTGTTTCGGACGTTTGGCGCCGTACTTGGATCTACCCTGACGCCGATCTTTGACGCCCGCAGTATCCAAAGTACCCCGAATAATGTGATATCGGACTCCAGGGAGATCCTTTACCCGACCGCCTCGGATTAAAACGACCGAGTGTTCTTGTAAATTGTGACCAATTCCGGGGATATAAGCCGTCACTTCAAATCCAGAAGTGAGGCGAACCCGGGCCACTTTACGCAAAGCCGAGTTGGGTTTTTTCGGCGTGGTGGTGTAAACTCTGGTGCAAACGCCACGACGCTGAGGGCAACTCTTCAGGGCCGGTGACTTGGTTTTCTTTTGTGCCTTTTGGCGTTCACTACGAATGAGTTGCTGAATAGTGGGCATGAGTTAAAGCCTGTGCAGCTTATTTATATTCCAACGAATCTTACAAACTATAACTATATCGGATTTAATTAGCTTCTGTCAAATTTTTAGCCAAAAATTTGGCCAACTCGCAACCTTGTTGTGGTATGCTTCGGCTAAGATTTGGCAAAAATCACGGATTTCTCAGGTTTACGGATTTAGCTTCAGTCCGTCCGCGTCTGCCACCGAGAAGGAATGACCGCAGCTACAGTGAGCGGTGGCTTGGGGATTGTGAAAGCGGAAACCTCCTCCCATCAGATCCTCCGAGTAGTCGATGCTCAGGTTGCTAATAGATTTTAAGCTTTCACGATCTACTACCACTTGGATGCCATCACATTCTTGAACCTGGTCTTGTTCGGTCATTTCGGTGACAAATGCCATCGTGTAGGACAAACCCGAGCAGCCGCCGGGAGTCACTCCCAGGCGAAGCAAAGCATTTTGACTTGGCTGCTTGGACCGGAGCCTGACTACTTCACGGATTGCCGCTTGGCTGAGATGAATCATTGAATCTACGCTGTTTGAGGCTAATTGGATAATTTTTATCGGGGTTTAGTCTCTATCTACTAACCTTTGTTGCTTATCTTGACACAAAGTGACGCGGAGCGGTCATCTGGAGCTAGACCGTGATTCGGCTCCGTTTTCACCATTGCTAAAATTTCGCTTCCGTGTTCTAATCTAAATAAATATGTTGCTTTCATACCGACTAAGCTCCCCCCAACCCCCTTTTCCCAGGGGGCTTTTGAGAATTCTGCACTCGTGTCTATTAGCTAATTCAATTACTGGGGTTTGGCTCGCGCATAGTCATCTTGAAAGCGCACGATGTCATCTTCGCCCAAATATTCACCGTTCTGCACTTCAATTAAAATTAAGTCAATGACCCCGGGATTTTCTAGCCGGTGGTTGGTGCATTGAGGGACATAAGTAGACTGGTTGCTGGTCAGCATTAATTCGCGATCGCCACAAGTGACTTTAGCGGTTCCAGAAACTACGATCCAATGCTCGCTTCTGTGATAGTGCATTTGTAGGCTGAGACGATGACCGGGCTTAACTTCAATGCGTTTGATTTTGTAACCCACTCCTTCTTCCAGGGTGGTGAAAGAACCCCAAGGTCGCATTTCCGTAGCCCGAAGTTTCAAGGAGTCGGCAGGGGTTGACAAGTTATTCCCCTGAGCTAATTCTTGAGTTGTCACCATAATTTTTCCTCCAAAGGTTGAATAGGGTGTAACACGGTCTAATGGTAGGATTTTTTCCCGCCAAAAATTCTGGGTTTTTCCTGGTTTAATTAACCAGCCCTTAAGAAGGCTGACAAAGCTGGGGAGCTTGCGGCAGTTTTTCGCGTTCGCGAAGCTTCCCGCAAGGGAATCGCACCCTGTTCGTCACCGATTTTATTTCCGCACATACTGGTCAGCCCCTGGCCGCTCTTTAACCTACCCTTAACCAGTTCACAATTCCCGGTGGCAATTTTCTTGCCTTCTACTTGATCCAAGATAACAAGTTCTATCTTGAATGGCTAATCGGTAATTATACTCATTTTATGGTGCTCTCGCTATTTTTTTAGCCTCCTGAAAAATTTTTTGATGCTTGTTTTATGCCAACATGAATTTTTACAAAAAATCTATTTTTGATTTATTTTTGGCGTCATGATTGGCGCTCGCTTTATAACTGTTCTGTCTAGATTTACATTTTAATATACTTGATTAATTTTTAGGTAAATAATGATTTTTTGTAAGTTGAAAAATTAATTAATCAAATTAATATTAGTCATCATATTTTTAAGAAAAATAAACTGAATTTAAAAAAAGATAATACTTAAATAAACAGCTGCTATATATTCTTGAACATTTGAAAAATTTAATAATTTTTATTTAAAATTTTCTCAAAGGTTGATTTTTGCGCTTTTTTGATGTTTGGTCAAAAAATGTTACGGAAAACCAACAAAATAATCAATAAGCATCCCGAAAAAACCAGCTGATTTTCAGTCAAAAAAGGCTGAATCACCAAGTTAATTGGCAAATATGAAGATTTCCTGATATAATTTTTTGAGGGCTCACAAAAAAATCCAAGATTGATTTAGAATATCAGTTGTTCCGGATGGGGTTAGCTAAAATTTTCCTTAAGAATACCTAGAGAGCGGGGATTTTTGTTAGAGAATAAGGTCTAGCCGAGCGGATGCAGACGCTCGTCATAATACCTCAGATAGATTTGTGCGATTCGCTTTCAGGAGCCGCCCGGAGGGGAGCGCCAAGAAATGACAAGTGACTTATGACTTATGACAAATAACATTTGTCCGCAAAGCTTAACCAACCTTGAATTAGTAAAATCTACATCAAAATGAATAGCAAAGAAAATAATCCCTACCCAAGAAAACAAGGCTTATACGATCCAAACAACGAACATGATGCTTGCGGCGTAGGCTTCTTGGTCAACATGAAGGGCAAAAAGTCACACCAGATTGTCCAACAAGCCCTAACAATCCTGGTCAACCTAAGCCATCGGGGTGCTTGCGGTTGCGAAGCAAATACCGGAGATGGTGCAGGGATTTTGATGCAGGTGCCCGATAAATTTTTGCGGAAAGTCGCGGCCCTAGAGCATCTTACTTTGCCAGAGGCGGGATATTATGGGGTGGGAATGATTTATGGAGCAAAAGATCCAGCAGTCCGCCAACAAGGTAGAGAAGTTTTTGCCAGAATTGCGGCTGAAGAAGGTCAACAGGTGATTGGCTGGCGGGACGTCCCCACGGACAACTCATCATTGGGCAATACGGCAAAGGCTAGTGAACCGTTTATGCAGCAGGTATTCCTGCAACGGGGCGCCGAAGTGATAGATGAGGCTGCTTTCGAGCGCAAGCTTTATGTGATTCGCAAGCGGTCAGAGAAAGAAATTCACGGGTCTGGGTTAGACCCTGTGTGGTATGTCAGCAGCCTTTCTTGCCGGACTTTGGTCTATAAGGGGATGTTGATGCCGGTGCAGGTGGGGCAGTATTATCCCGATTTGGCAGATCCAGATATGGAAAGTGCCCTGGCATTGGTGCATTCTCGCTTCAGTACCAATACTTTCCCTAGTTGGGAGCGAGCGCACCCTTATCGGTACATTGCCCATAATGGTGAAATCAATACCCTGCGGGGCAATATCAACTGGATGTATGCGCGTCAGTCCTTGTTTGACTCCGAGTTATTTGGGGATGACCTGAAAAAAATCTTACCGGTAATTGATTTAGAAGGCAGTGATTCGGCTATTTTCGATAATGCTCTGGAATTGCTGGTGTTAGCCGGTCGCTCATTGCCCCATGCGATGATGATGATGATTCCAGAACCTTGGACGGGTCACGAGTCCATGAGTGATGAGAAAAAAGCATTTTATGAGTATCACTCTTGTTTGATGGAACCGTGGGATGGTCCTGCGTCGATCGCCTTTACGGACGGGACGACCATTGGGGCAGTGCTTGACCGGAATGGTTTGCGGCCTTCTCGGTACTATGTCACCAAAGATGATTTGGTGATTATGGCGTCTGAGGCGGGAGTTTTGCCCGTGGAACCGGAACGGGTGGCTTATAAGGGGCGCTTACAACCCGGTCGGATGTTCTTGGTGAACATGGCCGAAGGTCGGATTGCCACTGATGAGGAAGTGAAAAATAAAATTGTCACGGCGCACCCTTATCGCGAGTGGATCGACCAAAATATGGTGGAACTGGCCAGTCTCCCGTCCCCATCGGGGGTAGAACCCCTAGAACCGACTAGCACCATCCAACGCCAGATGGCTTTTGGCTATACTTTTGAGGAGTTACGCTTGCTGCTGACCCCAATGGCCATGAATGGGGTAGAAGCAGTGGGGGCAATGGGGACGGATACGCCATTGGCGGTTTTGTCTGACCGACCAAAACTCCTTTATGATTACTTCCAGCAACTATTTGCCCAGGTGACGAATCCGCCAATTGATTCGATTCGCGAGGCGATTATTACTTCCGCAGAAACTACGATTGGTTCGGAACGGAATTTACTGAAGCCAGAACCAGAAAGCTGTCGTCTGATTTCCCTCAAAACTCCCATCCTGAGTAACGCGGAATTAAGTAAGCTCAAACACGTTAACCAAGGACAGTTTAAATCGATCGTTTTCTCGATTCTCTTCGATCCCAAGCAAGGGGTGAAGGGATTGGAAACGATGATGGAGCTTCTTTGCGCCAAGGCTGACGAGGCGATCGCAAATGGCATCAATATTATTATTCTGTCCGATCGCGGTGTGGATAAAGAACACGCGCCGATTCCCGCATTGCTGGCGGTTGCTGGACTGCATCACCATTTAATCCGTCAAGGAACGCGGACACGGGTGGGGATTGTGCTAGAATCTGGCGAACCTCGCGAAGTACATCATTATGCAGTGTTGATTGGCTATGGCTGTGGGGCAATTAATCCCTATTTGGCCTTTGAGACAATCGATCAAATGATTGCCGATGGCTTGTTGGTGAATATTGATTCTAAGACTGCCCATAAAAATTATGTTAAAGCCGTCACTAAAGGTGTGATTAAAATTGCCTCTAAGATTGGTATTTCTACCATCCAAAGTTATCGCGGCGCCCAGATTTTTGAGGCGATCGGGCTGAATAGTTCGGTGATTAAGAAATATTTCACCTGGACGGCTTCGCGCATTGAGGGCGTAGACCTAGATGTGATCGCCCAAGAAGCCATTTTACGGCATAGTCATGCCTTCCCAGACCGTCCAACTAATGGTCATACCCTTGATGTCGGTGGCGAGTACCAATGGCGCAAAGACGGGGAAGCACATTTGCTGAGTCCGCAAGTCATCCATACCCTACAACAAGCGGTACAGCAAAATGACTATAACCTCTACAAGCAATATGCCGCCGCAATTAATGAGCAAAATCAGAAGTTCTTCACTCTACGGGGTCTGTTGCGGTTCAAGCAACGGCAACCGGTTCCCTTAGAAGAGGTTGAACCCATTGAAGCGATTATGAAACGCTTTAAGACCGGGGCAATGAGCTATGGGTCTATTTCTAAAGAAGCCCATGAAGCATTGGCGATCGCGATGAACCGGATCGGTGGCAAGTCTAACACCGGAGAAGGCGGAGAAGACCCAGAACGTTACACCTGGACTAATGAACGCGGGGATTCCAAAAATAGCGCCATTAAACAAGTGGCTTCCGGTCGTTTTGGGGTGACCTCCTTATATCTATCCCAGGCGAAAGAAATCCAAATTAAAATGGCTCAAGGGGCAAAACCGGGGGAAGGCGGGCAGTTGCCCGGAGGTAAAGTTTACCCCTGGATTGCTAAAGTGCGCCACTCTACCCCCGGTGTGGGTTTGATTTCCCCACCGCCCCACCACGATATCTATAGTATTGAAGACTTGGGGCAGTTAATTCACGACCTGAAAAATGCTAACCGGGAAGCCCGAATCAATGTCAAGTTAGTGTCAGAAGTGGGTGTGGGCACCATTGCCGCCGGAGTCGCCAAAGCTCACGCCGACGTGGTGCTGATTTCTGGCTTCGATGGCGGTACGGGCGCCTCACCGCAGACCTCGATTAAGCACGCGGGTTTGCCTTGGGAGTTGGGTCTGGCGGAAACTCACCAAACTCTGGTGTTAAATAATCTCCGCAGTCGGATTGTGGTAGAAACCGACGGACAGCTTAAGACCGGACGAGATGTGGCGATCGCGGCTTTATTAGGGGCTGAAGAATTTGGCTTCTCTACCACGCCTTTAGTCACCCTAGGCTGCATTATGATGCGCGTCTGCCATAAAAATACTTGCCCCGTGGGAATTGCTACCCAAAACCCCGAATTGCGAGCAAAATTTATGGGCGACCCAGCTTATGTGGTCAACTATATGCGGTTTGTTGCCCAAGAAGTGCGGGAAATTATGGCTCAACTCGGTTTCCGCACCATGAATGAGATGGTGGGACGGACTGATGTGTTGGAAGCCAAGCCAGCGGTAGATCACTGGAAAGCCAAAGGGATTGACCTGTCCAAGATTCTGTATCAGCCGGAAGTTGGCCCCGAAGTTGGTCGTTATTGCCAAATTCCCCAAGACCACGGTTTAGACAAATCCCTGGATATGACCGTGTTGTTGGATTTGTGCAAAGGGGCGATCGAAAAAGGAGAAAAAGTTAAAGCCACTTTACCAATTAAAAACACTAACCGGGTGGTCGGCACTATTCTAGGCAATGAAATCACCAAACGACACTGGTATGGTCTGCCAGAAGACACGGTTCATCTGCATTTCCAAGGCAGTGCGGGTCAGAGTTTTGGGGCTTTTGTACCCAAAGGCGTGACCCTGGAACTGGAAGGAGATGCTAACGATTATTTCGGTAAGGGCTTGAGTGGTGGTAAAATGATAGTCTATCCCCCAGCAGGTTCTACCTTTGTGGCGGAAGAAAACATTATTATTGGTAACGTGGCGTTTTACGGCGCTACCAGTGGAGAAGCATATGTCTCCGGTATGGCAGGGGAACGGTTCTGCGTCCGTAATTCCGGGGTTCACGCGGTGGTGGAAGCTGTGGGCGACCACGGCTGCGAATATATGACCGGCGGTCAAGTGGTGATTATTGGTTCCACCGGGCGCAACTTCGCTGCTGGTATGAGTGGCGGTGTGGCATATGTCTTAGATGAAACCGGCGATTTCCCCAGCCGTTGCAATACGGAGATGGCGGATATTGAACCCCTGGATGCCGAAGATATTGACAAAATCCGCAAGGCGATCGAAAAGCACGTTTATTACACCAAAAGTCGGAAAGGGCAAAAAGTATTGGCCAACTGGGAAGAAATGTTGCCCAAGTTTGTCAAAGTCATGCCCCGTGACTATAAGCGGATGTTGAACTGTCTGAAGAAGGCGTTCGCAGCGGGTTTGAGTGGCGATGATGCCCTCAGCGCAGCCTTTGAAGAAAATGCCCGTGACTTAGCCCGGATTGGTGGTTCGTAGTGGCTCCATTCCTCGTTCCCAGGCAGAGCCTGGGAATGCTCCTAAGCGAGGCTCTGCCTCGTGTGAACTTTCCTCGTTCACCTGTTATGAATCCAGAAAATAGATACATTAACGGAATGAAATGGATAAATTCGTAGACAAAATTGCCGCGTTAGGTGTACCGGGTCTTGTATTAGTAGTAGCAATGGCAGTAACCGGATGGACAGGTGCAGCAGCAATCACGGCTGCTTTGGCCATGCTGGGTGGGCCATTCGGAATGTTGGGTGGAATTGCCGTCTTGGGAATCCTGGGTTTGATCTCAAAGGGATTAGCAGAGTTTGGATTTGAAACAATCTTTAAAGGAGTTGTCGAAGAATTGAAAAAAAAGGCAAGTCTCAAGCTGATATTGAGATAGAAATTGATTCTTATCCAATTTCAAACACGCTGAAATTAAAGATTAAAGATTATCTAAAAAAACTAGCATAGTATAGTTAAATCCTCGTTCCCTGGCTCCAGCCTGGGAATGCCAGTCTAGAGGCTCTGCCTCCGGTGAATTTAACTCAAAAACCGGGTTGATTTTTGGGATACAAAGTTAACTTTTGGTAGCAACAAAGAAACCAACCCGGTTTCTCGCCAAGGCAAAAATGAGCTAACGACTAATTTTATAATTTTATACAATAAACGTTTCTTGAACAGGAAGTGATGACAATTTATTAGAATTTGGTAGTAAATTCTTTATTAAAGAAAAAGTTACAGCCTTGGCCAAGAAACAGGGAAATCTTTTTTTCTACTGAAACCGTATAACAAATTCAAGAAATTATTTGGCCAAATAAATCACCAAAACGATTAATAGAAACACCAGTTTACGAATTTAATTTTACTCGATTAGCCTAGTACAGAAACCCTAGACGCCATAATTTATATTAGTATAAATTTGTTGAAGGCAGAATCTGCCAAACCTGACCTTAACAGAGCGGGTCATCGAGTTGGTTAAACAATTAGAAAGAGAACAATAATTAGAAATTTTTAATTTCTTGTTACTTCAGAAGTGGGGCGAATGGGCATCTCTCTCTATTTATGGTGATTTATAGTGCAGAACGAAGTGAGAAGCCGCCAGAAAGCGTGGTTATAACTGGGATATGATGAGTGAAGGCAAGCGGGAAGATTTGATTTCCAAAATTGTCCATGAAAAGTAAACATGAAAAATAAAAATTATTATTACTTATTACTACGATAGATTCTCACACTAACCCGGCAGCAATTTGTCAACATTTCATAACTTCATCGTCTCTCAGTAAAAGTTTAAATTATTTAACATGATTAACCTTAAATAAAAGTTACAATAAAGACTCGCATTGGCGGGTATTCTGTATAATAGTCAATCATAGTCAAGATAGTGGTCAAGATTGTCCTCTCGTCCATCATCCCTATTAGATTAAAATATACATTGATTCACTTAACGTATGAAATACTTAGTCCTTTGTCCTTAGTCCAATGACATCAGATTAATGACTACAAAGAAATGCTTGAAAGTGAAACACCCAAAAACCGGGTTTCTTTTCGGGATAAAAAGTAAAGGCTTTTTGACCAGAAAGCCTTTACGGTAGCGTCAAAGAAACCCGGTTTCTCGCAACTGTTCATTATTTGAGAGAGAGAACTATGGGAAAACCAACGGGCTTTATCGAATATCTCCGTGAAGTAGCAGCAGAAGTTTCCCCCAGGGATCGCATTAGTAACTGGGATGAATTCCACCTGCATATGCCGGAGGAAAAACTCCGCACCCAAGCCGCTCGCTGTATGGACTGCGGCACACCTTTTTGCCATACAGGCACCACGATCAAAGGAATGGCTAGTGGTTGCCCAATCAATAATTTAATTCCAGAATGGAATGACCTAGTTTATCGCGGACTTTGGCAGGAAGCCCTCGCTCGCCTTCACAAAACCAACAATTTCCCCGAATTTACTGGTCGGGTTTGCCCTGCTCCCTGCGAAGGTTCCTGCGTTTTAGGCATCACCAACCCCCCGGTAACAATTAAAAATATCGAATATTCGATTATCGAGAAAGGTTGGGCAGAAGACTGGGTAAAACCAGAACCCCCTGCCATTCGGACGGGTAAAAAAGTGGCGATCGTCGGTTCTGGACCCGCTGGTTTGGCCGCAGCCGCACAATTAAATAAAGCCGGACATTGGGTGACAGTGTATGAACGGGCCGATCGCCCTGGTGGTTTGCTGATGTACGGCATTCCTAACATGAAATTGGACAAGGAAAAAATTGTCTTACGCCGTCTAAAAGTCCTGGAAGCCGAAGGGGTCAAATTTGTCTGTAACACGGAAGTGGGCAAAGATTTGCCCGCAGAAAACCTGCTGAAAGAATTTGATGCGGTAATTCTGGCAACCGGCGCCACTAAACCCCGTGACCTGCCCATTGAAGGTCGCGATTTAAAAGGAATTCACTTTGCGATGGAATTCCTCACCGCCAATACTCAGGCAATTTTAGCTCAAAAATATGCTAATGGTAATGGTAATGGTAATGGTAAAGTAGCCCAATATCCTTATATTTCTGCGGCAGGTAAGGATGTGGTGATTATTGGCGGTGGTGATACCGGGACTGACTGTGTGGGCACCTCCATCCGACATGGATGCAATAGTGTGGTGCAAGTAGAAATTTTGCCCAAACCACCTTTGCAACGGGCAGCGGATAACCCTTGGCCGGAATGGCCGAAAGTTTATAAAGTCGACTACGGTCAAGAAGAAGCCGCCGCTAAGTTTGGGTCTGATCCCCGGATTTATTTAACTACGGCCACTAAGTTCGATGGGGATGAAAACGGCTATGTTAAGGCAGTGCATACGGTACAGGTGGAGTGGGAAAAAGACGCCCAAGGTCGGTTTATTCCTAAGCATATACCCGGCACAGAACGAGTTATCCCCACCCAGTTAGTCCTGTTGGCAATGGGTTTCCTCGGTCCAGAACAGCCTTTATTAGACGCTTTGGGGGTCGCTCGCGATGCCCGGAGTAATGTAAAAGCGGAATATGGCAAGTATGCCACCAGTGTTCCTGGGGTGTTTGCTGCCGGTGACTGCCGTCGCGGTCAAAGTTTGGTGGTTTGGGCAATTAATGAAGGTCGCGGAGTTGCCCGTGAGTGCGATCGCTTTTTAATGGGTCACACCGACTTACCCGCTTAAAAAAACGAGCAGCCGTAGCTTTTTTGAATAAATTATCTTTGCCCAGAGGGGATTTTGGAGGAGCGGACAGAGCATTTCTAGTCCGGAGGGGCAGGTGTAGGGGCGATCCCTCCGTGGTCGCCCCGGAGCTCCCCTGCACCCCCCGCACCCCCC
>FWWL01000315.1_pt1 | contig 138688 bp, 120 predicted proteins | sample 2228331 | NCBI WGS metagenome assembly FWWL01 (sample SAMEA103939775, study PRJEB20133) | metagenome | reverse complement strand
GTGCGCTTTACGCCCAGTAATTCCGAACAACGCTAGCTCCCTCCGTATTACCGCGGCTGCTGGCACGGAGTTAGCCGGAGCTTATTCTCCCGATACTGTCATTATCATCTCGGGTAAAAGAGCTTTACAACCCTAAGGCCTTCATCACTCACGCGGCATTGCTGGATCAGGCTTTCGCCCATTGTCCAATATTCCCTACTGCTGCCTCCCGTAGGAGTCTGGGCCGTGTCTCAGTCCCAGTGTGGCTGATCATCCTCTCAGACCAGCTAAGGATCGTTGCCTTGGTGAGCCTTTACCCCACCAACTAGCTAATCCTACGCGGGCTCATCCCTGGGCGATAAATCTTTGGACTTTCGTCATCATCCGGTATTAGCTTCAGTTTCCCGAAGTTATTCCGAACCCAAGGGCAGATTCCCACGCGTTACGCACCCGTGCGCCACTAGACCCGAAGGTCTCGTTCGACTTGCATGTATTAGGCATGCCGCCAGCGTTCGTTCTGAGCCAGGATCAAACTCTCAAGTTTGATGTCCAGTCCCTGCCAGGCGGAATAAGCCCAACAGAAACCGCTCATTTCCAGGAGCCATTCCTGCACAATATATAAATAAGTGGATATATATTGAGACATATAGGAACGGCTTGAATTTAACCGATACCTTGGCGCCTGAAAGCCGCCAAGAACCGGAGCCGCCGCCCACATGTCCCTTCATCTGACTAACAATGTCAAAGAACCAGCCAACCAAAAACCGGACAACCATCCCGCCCCGATACCTAAGTGCCGAGGAAATGGCGTCCAACCATAGTGGCGACCGTCCAAAGCGCTACCCGCTGGCAGCGCCCCGTCCGGTGAAAAGCCCTCTAGGTAACACCGCAGATTCGGTCAACTGCCAATTTTGCAAAATGTCGTTTTTTTGTCATTTTCCTCGTCAAAGCGTTGCAAATCCTGGGTTTACGACGGGCATCGTTAGCGTCCGCGCCCATGCATCAGCCGGTAAAGAGCCGGCAGAACGAGCAAAGTCAGCAGGGTCGACGAGACGATTCCGCCGATCACTACCGTCGCCAGTGGCCGTTGCACTTCGGCGCCCGCCCCGACGTTGAACGCCATCGGCACAAAGCCAAGGCTCGCGACCAACGCCGTCATCAGCACCGGGCGCAGACGGGTCAGTGCGCCTTCACGGATGGCGCTCTCCAGCGACCTGCCTTCAGCCAACAAGGTGCGGATGAAGCTCAGCATCACAACGCCGTTGAGTACCGCAACCCCGGACAGGGCGATGAAGCCAACTCCAGCGGAAATGGACAGAGGAAGATCGCGCAGCAACAGCGCCGCGACCCCACCGGTGAGCGCCAGCGGCACGCCCGAAAAGACGATTGCCGCATCCTTGAACGACCGGAACAAGCCATAGAGCAGGCCGAAGATCAGCAGCAGCGCCGCCGGGACCACAAGCCGCAGACGTTCCGCGGCAGAGATCAGTTGCTCGAACGTGCCGCCATAGCTGATCCAGTAGCCCGCCGGCGGTTCGACGTCGCGATCGACCTTCTCGCGCAGTTCCTCCACGAAGCTGCCAAGGTCGCGGCCCCGGACGTTGGCAGTCACGACGACGCGGCGCTTGCCATCTTCGCGGCTGATCTGATTCGGCCCGATGATCATCTCGACCCTGGCAACGTCCTGCACAGGCACGAAGCCGCGTGCCCCCCCGCCATCCGCCGGGAGCGGGATGCGCAGGCGGCCGATCTCGTCAACCTTGCGGCGGATCTCTTCGGGCAAGCGGACAATCACCGGAAAGCGGCGGTCGCCCTCAAACATCTCGCCCGCTTCCTTGCCGCCGATGGAAATGGCGACAACATTCTGAACGTCACCAACATTGAGGCCCAGGCGCGCCAGAGCGGCGCGATCGGGCGTGATCTGCAGCACCGGCAGGCCAGTCACCTGCTCGACACCGACATCCGCCGCGCCGTCTATCTGGCTGACGACCTCCTCGACCGATTGTCCGATGCGGAGCAATTCGTCGAGATCGTCGCCAAATATCTTGATCGCGACATCGGCGCGGACCCCCGACAAAAGCTCGTTGAAGCGCATCTGGATGGGCTGGGTGAATTCATAATTATTGCCCGGTATCTGCTCGACCGCTTCCTGCATTTCAGCGACCAGCCGAGTGCGCGGCTTGCGCGGGTCGGGCCAGTCCTTGCGGTCCTTGAGCATGATGAACGTGTCAGCGACCGATGGCGGCATCGGATCGGTCGCGACCTCCGCCGTACCGATCTTGGCCACGACGCGCTCGACTTCAGGAAAACGCTTGAGCCGGGATTCAACCGCTTTCTGCATCCCGATCGCCTGGGTCAGACTGGTGCCGGGGATGCGCAGGGCGTGCATGGCAATATCGCCCTCATCCAGATTGGGGACGAATTCCGATCCCATCCGGCTTGCAGCAAAGCCTGCCAGCAGCACCAGACCGACAGCGAGTACGACAATGGCTTTGCGCAATTGCAACGCCCGTTCCAGCGCGGGTTCATAGATGCGACGCGCCCAGAGCATCAGGCGGCTTTCCTTCTCTTCGACCTTGCCGGTGACGAACAGGGCGATGGCAGCGGGCACAAAGCTGAGCGAGAGGATAAGCGCGGCTGTCAACGCCATGACGACGGTGATCGCCATGGGATGGAACATCTTGCCCTCTACCCCGGTAAGCGCGAAAATGGGAACATAGACCAATGCGATGATGAGGACGCCGAACAGCGATGGGCGGATCACTTCCGACGTGGCAGAGGCGGCCAGCGCGAAGCGCTCGTCGCGGTCGAGCAGGCGGCCAAGGCCGTGCTGCGCCTCGCCATAGCGGCGCAGGCAATTTTCCACGATGATCACCGCACCATCGACGATCAAACCGAAATCGAGCGCGCCAAGGCTCATGAGATTGCCCGACACCCCCGCCTGCACCATGCCCGTGATGGTCATCAGCATCGCAATGGGAATGACGGCCGCGGTGATGAGAGCGGCGCGGACATTGCCGAGCAGCAGGAACAACACGACGATGACGAGCAACGCGCCTTCGAGCAGGTTTTTCTCGACCGTCCAGACTGCCCGTTCGACCAGATCGGTCCGGTCGTAGATCGCGACCGCCTCAACCCCGGCGGGCAGCGCCTTGGCGGCCTGCTTCAGTCGCTCCGCCGCTGCGCGCGCGACCACGCGGCTATTCTCGCCCGCCAGCATGACGACTGTGCCCAGCACGACTTCCTGCCCGTTTTCTGTGGCGGCACCGGTACGCAATTCCTGACCCATCCCGACATCGGCGACGTCATTGATGCGGATCGGCACGCCGCCGCGATTGGTGACGATGATGGATTTGAGGTCTTCAACGCCCCCCGCCTGCCCCGGCACCCGGACCAGATATTGCTCGCCATAGCGTTCGACATAGCCTGCGCCGACATTGGCATTGTTGCGGCCTAGCGCCTCGACCACATCATCGAGCGCAAGCCCATAGGCCGCCATCCGGTCCGGCAACGGGGTGACATGATATTGCCGTTCATAGCCGCCAATGCTGTTGACTTCAGTGACGCCCGGCGTGTTGCGCAATTGCGGGCGGATCACCCAATCCTGCAAGGTGCGCAAATCCTCCGCATTATAGGGCGTGCCGTCCGCCTTGCGCGCGCCCGGTCTGGCCTCCAGCGTGTACATGAAAATTTCGCCAAGGCCGGTCGCGATCGGCCCCATTTCCGGTTCGACGCCGGGCGGCAATTGCGATCGCGCGGTCTGCAACCGTTCGTTGATCAGCTGGCGCGCGAAATAAATGTCGGTGCCATCGGCAAAGACGGCAGTGACCTGCGACAGGCCGTAGCGGGAGATGGAGCGTGTATAGTCCAGCCCCGGCAGGCCCGCGATCGCCGTTTCGATCGGAAAGGTGACCCGCTGTTCCGCCTCCAGCGGCGAAAAGCCGACGGCTTCGCTGTTGATCTGCACCTGGACATTAGTGATGTCCGGCGTCGCGTCGATCGGCAGCCGCTGAAAGCTCCATATGCCAAGTGCGCAAAGCACAAGCACGGCTGCCAACACCGCCCAGCGCAAGCGGATGGAGGTGGTGACGATACGTTCGAGCAGCGGGGGCTGGCCGGCGGCGATGGCCTCAATGGTCATGGCTGGCTCCCGACTTGTCGATGTCGGCGCGGATCAGGAAAGCGCCATCAGTGACATATTCGGTGCCGGGCTCCAGCCCGTCCAGCACTTCTGTCCATTCCGGCGTCCTGCGGCCCAGTTCGAGCATGCGTACTTCATAGCTGTTGCCGACCTTGGCATAGACGACATCAAAATCGCGGAAGCGCTGGATCGCCTTGGTCCGCACCGCCAGCTTCGCCTGCGTTTCGGCAACGGCGAAGGCGCCTTCCACTCCCATGCCGGGGCGGAACTGATCGGCTGCGGATTCGGGCAGATGGACATGGGCGAGCAAGGTCTGGCTGGCCAGGTCTGCGGTCGGCAATATCGCTTCCACTGCGCCGGTCAGCCGGGCCGCACCCGACAGACTGCGTAGCGCGACCTTCTGCCCTACCCGCACCCTTTCAGCATCGCGCGGATAGACGAAAAATTCGGCATGCAGCTTGGCCGGATCGGCAATCACGAACAGCGCCCGGTCCCCGGTCATGTCCCCAATATTGGCATTTTTTTCCACGATGATGCCGTTGATCGGCGCAGTGACGGCATAGGTCTGGAGCGAATGGCTGGATTCGACGCGCAGCAGTGCCTGGCCCCGCCGCACAGTCTGGCCCAGTTCGCCGTTCATCGACATGATCTGCCCAGGCAGTCGGGCGCGGACGTCGGCCTTGCCTTCAGGCGTGATTTCAATGCGGCCCGACAAGTCGATCAATTCGGCGATCGAGGCTGGCCCTGCCCGTTCGGACCGCACCCCGCCCGCCCGCGCAGCGTCCGCGGCGATGGTGGTTCGGCCTTCATAGGACGCATAGCTCCATTTATGCGTCCGGCCAGCTTCGGCAGCCATGACCTTTACATCGAAACTATGCGGTTCTTTCACAGCCCCGCGACCACGCAGAAAATCATCCTGCGGGGAGAAGGCAAATCGATCGATCTTGCCGCCCAGCCTGGTCAGTTCGACACTCAGTTGAACATCTTGCGGCCTGACCGGCTTGTCGTCACGATAGGCGTAGACATGGAATTCGGGTTCGGCGCCATCTTCAAAGATGGTGATTTCAACCGCGAAATTGCCGTCGCGCAGCATCCGACCGCGATGGGGACCGCGCTCTTCCTCGGCCTCTTCCGCGCCATGCTCTTCATGATCGTGCGAGGGCGGGGTTTCGCTACACCCGGCAAGCCAGGTGGGGGCGAGCAGCAGGGCCGCAAATTTCAACAAGGGGGACATCAGCGATTCTCCGCGCTGGCAAGAAGGGATGCATGGCGACCGGTCAGCCGATCGAGCCGCGCGCCGTCGAGATGGTAGGATTTGAGCAGGGCGATGCGGCGATCATAGACATTGATCATCGCCTCCTGTGCCTGCGTGACTTCCAGGAAAGTGAAAGCGGTGCCGCCGCGATTATAGCCGTCGCGCACCAGCACGACCGCGCGTTCGGCGCTGGGCAGAACCACATTGTCGATCTTGTTGATTTCGCGCACGATCGTCGCGCGCTGCGCCAGCAGCCGGTTTATGTCGCGCGTCGCCTGCACCCGCAGCACCGCAATTTCGGCTTCGGCGACACGACGTTCGGCTTGCGCCTGCTCGACATTGCCGCGCTGGGCGCGCCGACCGCCAAGCGGGATGGAGCCGCCGACCACGATGCTGACATCATTGCCCTGCCCATAATGGCGCAGCCCCGCGCGCAGGACCGGATCGGCAGCGCTGTTCGCCTCCGCCAGCCGCGCGCGCGCCGCCGCCGCATCACGCTCTGCATCGAGCAGTGCGACATCTATGGGCTGTGCGTCGGCGGCCGGATCGGGTGCCAGGCGGGAAAAGCTGCTGCTATCGATCTCCACGTCGCCCTGCGCGCCCCACCATGCGGCCAGCGACATGCGCGCAATCCGGGCAGCCTCAATCGCCTGTTCATGGGCGATGCGGGCCTGTGCCACGGCGGTGCGGGCGCGTTCCAGCGCGAACAGGGGATCGAGCGCGCGCGCGACCCTGCGCGCCACTTCCCGCTCCAGTCGTTGGGCGAGCGTCAGCCGTTCCAGCGCGACAGGGATTTCGGCTTCCGCCGCCAGCGCCTCCACCCAGGCGGTCTGCGCCTGTGCCAATATGTCGAGCTGGCGCAGGCGGCCGCGTTGCTCGGTCACATCGCGGTTCAGCCGCGCCGCGCCGATCCGCGCCTCCCGCTTGCCACCACGTTCCCAGGTCCGCTCATACCAGGCAGTCGTCTGGGTGCTGGCGATCGGCGTGTAGGGATCCGTGCGGGCCAGATCCTCCAGGTCGACCGTGACGACATCCTGGGGCCGGACCTCCGCCTGCTTTATGGCGGCGCTCGCCGCGTCATGTTGGGCGGCAGTCACGGCAACGCCGGGATCGGCCTGCGCCACGCGCGACAGCGCATCGGCAAGCGTCAACCCCTGCGCTGCCAATGGCGGAGCGGGAAAGAGAGCGCTGGCAAGCAGCATGATGGTCAGGCGCGGAACAGCGCGCGCCCTGAAATATGGAGACATGAAACAGGCTTTCGCTATGCGACGTGGATCAACCCGCGCCGCATGGCGGCCGCAGGCTCAGACGCGGAAAGCGAACAGCCTGGGTGGGCGCTCTTGCCCCTGAAAGGCGGAGTCCGGCTCCACCTGATCAATCATCATGGCAGGCGGCGCAAAGCGCGACGAGGGCGCAGCGAGTCCTGCCTGCGTGAGCAGGATGATACCGGACCCGCTATCGCCATGATGGTGATGGCTGTCGGGCAAGCGATCGGACTGCCCTTCATCCTGTTCGCCATTGACATCATGGTCGGCGTCATGCGCCTCTTCCACAGTCAGAGCGCTTAACAGGAGATGCCCATGGGCCTGGGCCGCGCCGGGCGCATGCTGCACCTTATCGATCATCCGCGAAAGGCCCATGCCCGCAAACAGGGCCAGCAGCGCAATGCACAGCAATGCGACCAGGCGAGCATGCAGGGAGAAGCGCAAGGCGGGCATGGCGTCAGCCTATCCAGCCAAGCAGGGCGACAAGTCTCTGTCGATCGCAAAGCGCCATCGTAAATCGCATTCATGGGGCCGGTAGCAGCATATCCTGCCGCCCTGCCCGACCAAAGCCATCGCGGCATCGGCCTGTCATGCACGGCAATGGCCAGTCGCCTTGTCCGGCGACCGGCCATTTTTGATGCCTGTGTCAGAAGCTCTTTTTCGCGGTGATCATCCATTCGCGCGGCCGACCGACCACGCCGGAAACGACGCCGAAGCTGCCGACATTTTCCGCCTTGCCAGCATAATAATAGCTATCGAGCAGATTGGTGACCCCAAGGCTGAGCGACCAGTCCTTGTCCGGCCCCTGATAGGTCAGGCGCGCATTGACGAGATGCGGCGGGTTGATCTGATTGAAGGCATTGTTGATGGCATTGTAAAAATAGTTGGAGCGCCAGGACCAGTCGATACGCGGTGTCAGCGTGCCCGATCCGGCCAGATCCGCTTCATACTGGATGCCCGCCGACAATTGCCATTTGCTGATGAACGGCGCGATCATATTCTTCGTCACCAGCGTCGCGGGATTGGTGATCTTCTTATAGTCAAAGTCGAGATAACCCGCGGACGCATCGATCGACAGGCCGTCAGTGGGACGAAGCGAAGCTTCCAGTTCCCAGCCAAGGACGCGCGCGTCGCCCGCGTTGGACGGGACCGAGCAGGAGAATACGACGCTTTCCGGGCACTGATAGCGGACCAGCTGCATATCCTTGTAATCATTGAGGAACACAGCGCCGTTCAACCGTAGCATCCGACCCATCAGGTCTGCCTTGAAACCGGCTTCATAGGTCGTCAGCTTTTCCGGGCCGAAAGTCTGCACCTGGTCGGGGGCTGAAGGACGCGGGTTGATGCCGCCGCCCTTGAAGCCGGTCGACACCTGCGCATAGGTCATCAACTGGTCGTTCCAGCGATAATTCACGCCCAGACGGTAATCGAGGCGATCGCCCTTGAACGTGCCCGACAGTCCGTCAAGACCGGCCAGCAGGAAGTTGGGCGTGAAGAAGGCGCCGCTGGGCAGACTGCCGTCAATATTCCGGCGCGAATAATTATAGGTTTTCTTGTCGTCAGTGTAGCGCAGGCCCGCGATCACGTTGAACGCATCGGTGACATGGAATTCGGCATGGGCAAAGGCCGATGCACTGCGGTTCTTGACCACGTCATCCACCAGAAAATCGAACAGGAGCGTCGGGATGGCGCTGCGCCCCGACAGAAGATCGGTCGCCTTGTAATAGAAGCCGCCCACGGTCAGGTCGACCGCATCGTTGAAATTGGCGCTCAGGCGCAGTTCCTGCGTGAATTGTTCATGGCTGTAGTTGAACTGCTGCAGCAATATGGCGAGCGGCGAGCCATCCACGTCGATCGCGCTGGTGCCGTCCGCCTTGCGATAGCCGGTGATCGATTTGAGCTTGAGCATGTCGGACAGATCATAGTCGATCGTCCCGGCAATGCCCCAGCTTTTGACCGAACTGGTCGGGCTGGCGGAGAAGCCACCGGGTGCGACCTGGGTCGGGATGCCGAACACGGTCGTGTAATTGCCGCCGGTCGCATAATTGGCGTAGGAGGTGTAGCTCTTCGACGCAGTGATGAAGCGGCTGTCGAACGGAATGCCGGCCGTAGGATTGCCCGGCACATAGCTGCGCACCAGCGGGTTGTTGGCATAGAGCAATTTGGTCGCGACCGCTTCGCTATTATCCTTCGACACGTCGGCAACGATGTTGACTTCCAGCGGCGAGCCGACCGGCGCAAAGCGCAGCGCGGCGCGCAGGGCCATGACGTCGATGCCGCCTTCGGTGCCGACCTGGCACCCCTTGTCATTGGTGCCGGTGGGCGCGATGCCCGACGCGGGATTGACGCAGCCATAGTCCAGCAGTTTCATATAGCCGTCGACATTTTTCGACACGCCCGACACGCGCAGGAACAGGCTATCGCTCAACGGGATGTTGGCGCTGCCGCGCAGTTCCAGCCGGTCATAGCTGCCATAGGTCGCTTCGATGAAGCCGCCCGCTGTTGCGTCGGGCTTCTTGCTGAACAGCTTGACCGCACCGCCGACGCTGTTCTTGCCAGCCAGCGTTCCCTGCGGGCCGCGCAGCACTTCGACCCGCTCCAGATCGGTCAGGTCCATCACCGCACCATAGGTCGTGCCATAATAAATATCGTCGATATAGATGCCCACGCCCGGCTCCAGCGCGAAGCTGGAATCCAGCTGGCCTACGCCACGGATGAAGGCCGCGACCGAATTACCCTGAAGGCTGGTTGCCGGGGCCAGAGCCACGTTGGGGGCGAACTGGCCAAGGTCGGTGACGCTGGTCTGGCTGCGCGCGGCAAGGGTTTCGCTGGACACCGCAGTGATCGCGATCGGCGTGTCCTGCAAATTCTGCTGGCGAAACTGGGCAGTGACAATGATGTCGGCGGACTGGTTCGACTGATCGGCCGCCTGTTCCGGCGCGGATGCGTCCTGGGCCAAAGCGGGACCAGCGGCCATCGCGGCCATCATCGCAATGCAGGCGGCATTGCTGCGAAATGCAGACTTCCAGATATGTGACATTATTTTCCTCCCTATTGTCAGTCAGCAAGGCAAAGGGGGAGGATCACCGGACCGCCCATAGGCGATGCCGGTCCAGGCGACGCTTATGCGTCTGCCCTTCCTGCCGTCCTCTGATCCTGCCTGCCCGACTGTTCTGCTCTGACAGTATTTTTGGAGGGGGCGACGGATAAGGCCCACCCCCTCCTCTTCAATAAATAACGATCGTTACGATTTGTCAAGCCGTCACGCGGCTTCACTGTCCACATTCTGGCGCGCATTCGCCAATTGCCGGGCCGATACCCATGCGCCATGAACCTGCGCGCGCATCGGCATGGGCATGGGCACGCGAGCGATCGGCCCGGCCGCAATTGCGCCAGCCTCCACCACCCAAAGTTCGGACTTGAAATCCGCCTCGCCCGCCTGCCGGTCGACGACCATCAACAGCCAGCCTTCATGTTCATCCTGCGTCGATGGCACATGGACCGGTTCGCTGATCGCCATGCCCGGCTCCAGCCCCATCATGTCGATACGACCTTTGCCTGGTTCGATCCGCAACAGCGCGTTGAACGCAACCCCTACAGGTCCGCCGGGCAAAGGTGGCCCGCCTTGCGGGTTCATCGACAGATACCAGGCCGCCCGATAAGGCCTTCCCTGATCCGCGTCGCGCAGCCGTGGCATGTCGCCGGGCGGACCAACCAGACGCTCCTCGAACATGTCGCCCTCCTTCGACAGGTCGAAGGTCCAGCGGGTCAACCCGCCCTGTATATCCCGCTGGTCGCGCTGGATGCCACCCGCCTCGCGCATGAAGCCGAAGGCATTGGTGTCCGACAGGCAGAGATCGAGATGGACGAAACCATCCTCCTCATAGGCGTTCACAAGATGGAAGGCAGAGACGCCATTGCGTCCCTTGAACCAGCGCATCTCCTCCACCTTGCCATAACGCGGCATGATGCCGACCCAGCTTTCCAGATCCTGCTGGTGCGCCCAGTGCGCGCCGCCCGCTTTCAAGCGGTCGAGATCGGCCGTGGTGGGGAAGATCGGGAAAATGGCGTAATGTTCGGTGATCGCGAAATCGTGGATGGTCGAGCAATAGGGCTGATCGAACCATTGTTCACTGATCAGTTTCCCGTCGCGATCAGCGATCGCATAGGAAATTTTGGTCGAACACAGACCATCGGCTTCATAGCCGAAGAAGAACATTTCCCCGGTTTCCGGGTCGACGCGCGGATGGGCCGTGAAGGTCTGGGATTTGAGCGCACCATAATAGTCAAAGCGGCCCAGCGTCTCCAGCGTGTCGGGATCGACCTGATAGCCCAGGCCGTCCTCCTTGGTCATCAGCAACCGACCGCCGTGCCAGACCGGGGTGGTGTTCGCCACGGTGCGATCGCGACCCGCCACGCTGGCGTCATCGGTAAAGGGATTGCGATACTGGCCGAACAGGGCGCGCCGCGCATCCTTTTCCAGCCGGTATCGTTCGGTTTCGACATAGCGGATCGCATAATCGACCTTGCCATCATGGATCGCGAATTTCGCGACCATTCCATCGCCCGACAGCACGATGTCATCGTCAAACATCGGCGGATGGGCAGGGTCCGGCACGGCGCGGAAGAAGGCGCCGTCAATTTCCGCGGGGATCGTCCCGATGACGTCCAGATTGCGGGCGGACCATTCGATGCCCACGGGCGTATTCAGTCCGACGAAATGGATGGTCTGGGGATAGTTTGGCATCGCCCTGGGTTCCTTATTCTCTCCTGACGCACATACTAACATTCGTTACTATTATTGCAAGCGCAGAATGTATGCCGGGGCAACCATCATCCTGGTGGCTTCATGTTGCGACGTAGCGTCTTGAGGACATGATCGGCCCCCTTGTCGCCGATCATGATTGCCGTCGCATTGGTGTTACCCGCCGGCAGCGACGGCATCACCGAAGCATCGGCGACCCACAGCCCCTCCACACCAATGACGCGCAAATCCTGATCGACCACCGCAGCGGGATCGTCCCGACGACCGATCCGCGCGGTCCCGACGGGGTGATAGAGCGGGATGGACGCCATCTTGACATAGTCGCGCAGTTGCTCCGTCCCGGCCAGCGCCGCGCCCGGTCGCAGTTCGCTTTTCACATGGGGCGCGATCGCGGACTGGCGCAAAATATCGCGGGCGATGACGATGCCTTCGACGATCTGTTCTATGTCCAGTTCACTGTCGAGTTGCCGATGCGCGATGACGGGGGGCGCCAACGGATCGGGCGAACGCAGCGTGATCCGCCCGCGATGGCTGGGCCGCATCAGCCCCACCAGCGTCGAGACGGAAGGATTTTTGCGCAGCATCAACCGACCCCGCTCATCAAAATCGAAGGCGAAGGCGGCAAAGCTGATCTGGAGATTGGGCACAGGCAAATCCGCCCGGCTTTTGACGAAGGCCTGCGCGTGGCCAATCGCCGTGGTCAGCGCGCCGCGCTTCGCCAGCGCATAGCGCAGCACCTGCCACGCGCCGCGCAACCCCTGTGCGTCGCTGTTCAGCGTCGCGCCATCGACTTCATTGACGACATGGGTGCCGACATGATCCTGCAAATTGCGGCCGACACCCGGCAGGTCGCGCACCAGGTCTATGCCCATCTCCGCCAGATGATCGGCCGGGCCGATGCCCGACAGCATCAGCAGGCGCGGCGTGTTCATCGCCCCGGCCGACAATATGACGCCATGGCGCGCACGCAATGTCTTTTCGACGCCATCCTGACGATAGACGATGCCGACCGCGCGATTATCCTCGATCAGCAGCCGAAGCAGTTGCGCCTCCAGCAGGATCGTCGGCGTCTTGCCACCACGCCGTTCATGCAGATAGCCGCGTGCCGAAGAGCAGCGGGTGCCGTTGCGCTGGGACACCTGGACATAATCGACCCCCTCGGCGCTTTCGCCGTTCAGGTCCGTCGAGCGGGCGATGCCAGCCTGTTGCGCAGCCGCAATCCACTGGTCAGTGATCGGATAGCGCGCGCGCCCTTCCGACACGGCGATCGGTCCGCCGGTCCCGCGCCACGCATCCGCACCGCGTTCATTATCCTCCATCCGCCGAAAATAGGGCAGCACGGACGCATAGTCCCAGCCATCGGCACCCAACGCCGCCCACCGGTCATAATCCCAGCGGTGACCGCGAATGAACATCATGCCGTTGAGTGCGCTTCCCCCGCCCAGCAGTTTCCCAGCCGGCCAGATGTCGGCCCGTCCGCCCAGCGACGGATCCGGTTCGACCTGATAACACCAGTCATAGTCCGGATTCTGGACGATCGAACTGGTCAGCGCAGGGACGCGCGAACGCATATGCCGGTCGGTCTTGCCCGCTTCTATAAGGGTGACGGCCAGCCCGGCTTCCGCCAGCCGCCCGGTCATCGCAGCCCCGGCAGATCCGCCGCCCACCACGATGATATCGCTCTGTTCCATGTATGATCCTAAAAATTGGACATGACGGCGATGCTGGGTGCATCGAGCGGCTTGCCCGCCGCCTTGAGTTTCATTTCCCGGTCACGCAGCGCGCCCTGCTCGGCGATCAGCCAGGCATGGATCGCATCCACGTCCTGCGTCGACAGAATATCGTCCCAGCGCGGCATTCCGCCCGGCAGCAACAGACCATCGCGCACGATCGCGCCGAATACATCATGGGTCGCAGGCTGCATCCGGCGCAGGTCCGGCGCGGTCGAGCGCAACTGGTTGCTGTGACAGATGGCGCAATTCTGGAAGAAGAGGCCCTGCCCCCGCGCGATCATGGCCGCAGTAACGCCGGGCTTCTGCGCCGGGGGCGCAGCTGCGACCTCCAGCGGCGGCAGCGGATCGGGCTTCTTCACCGGTCCGCCGTCCAGTTTGAACACCAACAGGCGGTTGGCATTGCCAAAGCGATAGGCCGCGGCATAGTCGGGCACATAGCCCCAGCCGCCACCGCCAAAGCCGGTTGCGACAGCGACATATTGCACGCCCTTGACCCGGTAGGTCATCGGCGCGGCCATAATCGAACTGCCGGTATCGATTTCCTTGAGCAGCCTGCCAGTATCGGCATCCCTGACCATCAGCTTGCCGCCGATCGTCCCGTGAAAGACCAGTCCCGACGCGGTGGCGAGCGTTCCCATCCGGTCCTGCCACCCCTGGGTCGGAACAGTCCATTTTGCCTTGCCGGTCAACGGGTCGATGGCGCGCAGTTCGGAACTATAGGGCTTGTCCTTGACCCATTGCATTTCCGGCAGCTTTTCGACCTGATCGCGAACCGCCGGCGGTAGCGTCGGCAGCACCTGTTGCAACATCGGCGTGAAGATCAGCGTGGTCTGGACATTGAGCGCCCTCGCGCGGCGGGCCTGTTCAGGCGTGCCGGGTGGCGGCCCGAACATGAGATTGCCCATGTCCAGCACATGCGCGAAATAGAGTTTGCGCGTCGGATCATAGGCTGCGGGGTACCAGTTGCGCGCGCCAGCCGAGGCTGGATAGACGATGCGCGGACCGTTCCAAAAGTCGACATTGCCGGGCGTCATCTGCGCAACGCCATCCTTGTCGAAGCCCCTGGTCCAGTTGGCGCGTACCAGAGCATTGATCCGCAGCGGCTTGCCGGTTTCCCGATCGATCACGAACAGATAGCCATTTTTGGGCGAATGGAGGATGGCGGGGCGGACCTTTCCGTCCACCTCGACATCGGCCAGCACCATCGGCTGGGTCGCGGTAAAGTCCCAGCTGTCGCCCGGCGTTTCCTGATAATGCCATTTGACCGTCCCCGTCTTGCGATCCAGCGCGACGATGGACGAGAGGTAGAGATTTGTTCCACCCTTGGGCGAGCGGGTCTTTATCGAATAGGGTCCACCATTGCCGACACCGATATAGACAGTGTCGAAGGCGGGGTCGTAGTTGATCGCGTCCCATACAGTGCCGCCGCCGCCAATGTCCCAACGGCTGTCCTTGTCCCAGGTCTTGAGCGCGGCATCGAGTGCGGGATTTTCCTGCGGACCGGCTTTGGGATCGTGGGGCACGGTGAAGAAGCGCCATGCCTGTTTGCCATCAGCGATGCGATAGGCAGTAACATAGCCGCGCGTGTCATATTCCGCGCCTGCATTGCCAATGATGAGAAGGTCGCCCGCAACCTCTGGCGCGCCTGTGCTGGTATAGCCGCGCGTATGATCTATGATCGTATCGACCTTCCAGACGATCGCGCCGGTCTTGGCGTCGAGCGCGTAGAGCTTTCCGTCGAGCGCGCCGACCATAACCTTGCCATCGGCGACGGCAACGCCGCGATTGGCCTGATCACAGCAGGCCGAACGGTTGGCCTGCATGTCGACCTCCGGCTCGAAGGTCCAGAGCGACGCTCCCGTTGCAGCATCCAGCGCATAGACCCGGCCGAGATTGCCGCTGGTGTACATGATGCCGTCGACCACGACCGGCGTGGCTTCCTGCACCCGGTTGGTACCAAGGTCATGCGACCAGGCCAGGCCCAACCGCGCGACATTGCTAGCATCGATATCGGTCAGGCGGGAAAAATGGCTGCCGCCGACATCGCCGCCGGTAAAGGGCCAGTCGTCACCCGCACCGCCTTTGCTGCCCCCGCTCGCGCATCCCGCCAGCATCAGCAGGGCAAATAGCGCGCCTCTCACAGCGGCCAGCTTGCCTTGTGCGCCAGCATGACCTCGCGCAGCGATTTGGGTTTGCGACCCGTGATCCGTTCGACGCAATCGGTCGCCTGGGCAAAATAGCCTTCGCGGATCGACTGGCCAAAGGTGACCATGTCATCGCTCGACCAGGGGATTGGTCCATCAGGCATGATGTCCGACGCGTGACGGGGAATGCCCAGAGAATCGAAATAGGCGAACATGCCATCGTCATCGACTGGTTCGACGATGATCGGCTTGCCGGCCATGTCGCTGGCCATGGCCATGGCCTGCGGAATGGTAATGAGATCCGGGCCGGTCAGCGTGTAGGCCTTATTCTCATGGCCCGGCTGAGTCAGCACGCCAACGGCGGTGGCGACACAATCGTCGCGGCTGACAAAGGCCACCGCACCATCGGCGCAATTGTCCGGTTTCGTCCCGGCCATCAACGCGGGAATGACCATCGCCGCGGCAACCGCCTCGGCATATTGGCTGTCGCGCAAATGGGTCCAGGCAGCGCCCGACGCCTCGATAATCTCTTCGGTCGCGCGGTGATCATATTTGACGATGGCGGGATTGCCCGGTTCGTCTGCGGCGATGATCGAGGTGTAGACGATATGGCGCACGCCCTGCGCGACCGCTGCCTCCACCGCGTTACGATGCTGGCCGACCCGCGTGCCGACGCGAGCAGTGCTGATCAAAAGCATCCGTTCGCCCCCAGCCATGGCGGCGGGAAGGGTCGCGGGATCATCGAAATCGGCGAAGCGGACGTCAGCGCCCCTGGCGGCAAAGTCGGCTAACCTAGCAGGAGTGCGCGATAGCAGGATGACGTCTTGCGGAGCGACCTTGTCCAGCAACAGCGCCGCGGCGGCGCGGCCAAATGCGCCGGAAGCCCCTGAAATAATGATCTTTCCCATGCAGCCCCTCATCTGTCTTTCTTATCGACGGTTGCGCATGATAGTAACGAATGTTATTGTTGCGTCAAGAGAGTGAAAACAGGAGAGTGACCATCATGCCAAGCCTGCCCATCGAAGACCGGATCGCCCTGCAGGATTTGATCGCCGCTTATAGCTGGGCGCTGGATACCGGCGATGTCGATGCGCTGGTCGCCTGCTTCACGCCCGATGCGCGGATGGTGGAGGAAGTGTTTGACGATCCCGACATCTGGGAAGGGCATGACGGGATTCGGGGGATTGCCGAACATTATCGCAATGCGCCAGGCTTCCCCGGTCGCCAGCATCATGTGAGCCAAATTCAATATATGCCGCAGGCGGATGGCAGTTGCATGATGCGGTCCTTCGCTTTCGTGACGGAATGTGAAGGCGAGCCGCCCTATCTGCTGCGCTTTGCAGGCTGGTATGACGATCATGCGGTCAAGGGCGATGATGGCGAGTGGCGTTTCCATCGTCGTACCGTGCGCCTTTGGGACGGCGCGGTGCTGAGCAAATTTCCTGGCCGGGGCGAGTGGGTGCCGCGCAAGCGCCCCGACTCGCTCATCATCAAGCGCTAAGGATTTAGCGGGACCGGATCAGCACCCAGCTGAGCGCCGGTTCCGCCATCCCCGTAGCCGGGACGACGGCGCATTTCTCCACACCGCCCAGCGCCAGTTCGGCAAAGGCTTCGGGCCAACGGGCGCCCGCAAGCCGCGCCAGCGTGCCGATGGTCGCGCCATCGGGCGCGCAGATCGGCACCATGACGCCGACGGGGCGATGCAGGACCAGCGCGATGCGGCGATAGCCTGCCTCTGCCGCGATTTCGCCGATCAGCAGTTCATCGCTACGCCGGGTGACGCCGAAGATCGATGCCGGCTCGCTGACCAGCAGGCCGCGCAATTGGCGGACGCGGTCGCCCTCCAGCGCAAGCGATGTGCCGCCCAGCGCCGCCGCCCGCACGGCGAACCGATGTCCTGCGCCAAGGCCGGAATCATGCAGCAGCAGCGGCCCGCCAGTTCGCGCAGCCATAGCGCCGCCAGAACCAGCGAGCGCGGAAGCAACCGCCGCGCTCGCCAGAAAGTCGCGTCTTGTCACGATCGTCATTGTCCCCCCTCCCCGGCGCGTGCCAGATGCCTGGCGATCAGGTTCATGTCGGCGTCGCTCACTTCACCACGCGGAATGGCGGGCATGTTGCCAATGCCCATGCGCGCCGCCTGCACGACATAATCGACGGTCAGGTCCGTGCGCTTTTCCAGCAGTGGTTGATCCGTCCGGCGGGCAAGCAGGCCTGTTCCCATGCCGCCTGGGCCGTGACACATTGCGCATTTTTCCAGATAGAGCCGCTCGCCCGGTCCTGCCTTGGGCCGGGAGGAGACGGTTTCCGGCGCGGGCAGCGGTGGTGGCCCCTTGGACGCTTCTGCCGGTGGCGCCGCGCTTTCATTCGCGCGGCCGCACGCCGCCCCGGCCAGCACCATGGCGGATGCCGCCAAAGTCATCCATCCGCGCCGCATCATGCCCGCCCTCCTGCTTTCCGCGTGGGCCAGATGCCGCTCTTGCCCGGCGCGATCACGCCGTTGGGATCAAGTGCGTCCTTGACCTTGCGGTTGATCTGCCAAAGCGACCCCTTGTTGAAATCATAGGTGGCAGCGACCGCATCCATATAGTCGAGATGGGTGCGATATTCGCCATAGCCCTGCGCCTTGGCGTCAGCGATCAACTGTTTGAGGAAGGGATCGACCCTGCCCATCAAGGCAGGATCATCCTTGTTGATCAGCACAGCATTGACGTTGATGAGATGGCGTTCGCCAAAGGCGAAGCTGGCCTGATAATCCATGCCATATTCCTTGTAGCGGGCATAGGTGCGCTGAAACTGCGCCATCGCCGCTGCGCCCGATTGCGGCAGGATGGGCGAGAAGCCGACATGGCCGCCGCGTCCGCCATGCCAATTGGCATTTTGCATCGGCATGGTCAGCGGCGTGCCGGTCCAACCGCTCGCCTCCATCGGCTCGCCCGTCTTCCAGCTTGTCGGGCGCATCGCCATGGGCTTGAGCGCGGACATCGCCTGTTCCAGCACGGCATAGGCCGCCTTGTTCACCGACTCGCGACCATAAAGGCGCAGGCTCACGCCCCACCAGCCGACATTGAATTTCTTGCGAATAGCGGCAATCACGTCATCGCCCAGAGCGCCGGGCTTGTCGGTCCACTGATCGCGCGTCGTCAACACAGCGGCTGCGCGCAGCCAGTTGCCGATGGTGGGCGACTGCTGCAACAGCCCTTCGCGTCGCAATGGCGCGATCGCATCGATAAGCGGTCCCAAATCCTCTGGCCGGTCAAATTCCAGATCCATGCCCATCAGCGATTCCGGCGCAGGCATCAGCCACAGGCCCATTTTGGTCACGATGCCGAAATTGGACTGGACGAACATCTGATCCCAGCTTGGACCAAAGCCGAAGCGATAGAGTTGCCAAGTGGGGGCGCCGTCCAGTGCGCCCATGCCCGTGCGCACGACCAGCCCGTCGGCCATCACCGCTTCGATGCCGCAGATGCGCGCGGCATGTTCGCCATAGGGCGTGTAGCCCACCCCCCGGTCAAGTGCATTGCCGACCACCGATCCCCAGCTGTTGCCGGGCACCGACAGCCAATGTTTCATGCCCCTCGACTTCAGGAAATCATAAAGATCGTAGAAGCCTACCCCCGGTTCCAGCAGTACTGTGCCGTTCGCCTCGTCATAGTCGATTTTCTTCATGCGGCTCATGTCGAGGACGACAGAACCCGCCAGTAGCGGCGCGGAGCCGCCATAGCCCAGATTCTTCCCCCGGCTGATCGGCCAGAGCGACAGGCCACGTTCCGACGCGACGCGGACAATCGCCTGCACCTGTTCCACCGTGGTGGGCGCGACCGCACCGGCGGGATGATGCAAGGCATCGTCGATGGCGAACTTGTCCTGATAGGCAAGCTGGTCCGCTTCATCGAAGAACACATTATCCTTGCCAACGATCGCAGCGAAGGCGGCGATGACGGAGGGCGAAAGGGGTTGGGCCATATTGTTGTGCCTTGTGACTGGAAAGAAATTCAGGCCGCCGCGGTCCAGCGGGTGCGGGCCGGCGGGCGCGCACCACCGTCGAGCCGCAATATTTCAGCGTTGATCATCGGACTGCGGATCAGGAACATGGCGGCATCGGCAAATTCCTGCGCGGTGCCCGCGCGGCGGGGAAATTCCATGCCGTCGATCAATTCGTCGACCAGCGCATCGGGCATGGGCGCCGTCATCGGCGTTGCAAAAAAGCCGGGCGCTATCCCCACGCAGCGGATCGCATGGCGCGACAGGTCGCGCGCCCAAATCAGCGTCAGCGCAGCCAGCGCCGCCTTCGACGCGCCATAAGCGTCCATCCCTTCCTGCCCCTCGAACGAGGCGATCGAGCAGGCGTTGAGGATGATGCCGCGTTCGCCATCAGGGCCATCGGGCATATTGGCAATCATGGAATGGGCAACATGGGCAGTGACGGCAACCGCGCCGATCAGGTTGACGTCGATCACCCGCCGAAAAGCGCTGATGTCCCCCGGACCAGCGGGCGATGCGATCGAACCGATGCCGCCGATGCCAGCCACATTGGCCAATATCGCGATCGGGCCATGGCGATCGACAATGGCCGAGATGACAGCCGCTACCGCCGCTTCGTCCGTGATGTCGCAAGGGATCGATTCGATCCCGGTCAGGGTAGCCGGATGTCGATCGAGCACGACGACCCGCGCTCCTGCGTCGCGCAGCGCATGCGCCAAGGCTTCGCCCAGGCCCGATGCGCCCCCGGTCACGAGCGCCAATTTGCCGTTCACGTTCATCCCGCCTCGCTCCGCCGTTCATGTCGACGATTTAATAACGATCGTTATCATCTAGCGGGTCGACGGCGTTGTCAAGCCAGCGCCGGGCGGGCCGATAGGCAGGATCATAAAATTCGCTTGCCAATTCTCCCTGCGATATTGTATCCCTAGCATACATATTCGGTGAGGCCGCCCCCGGCCCGCCTTTCACAGGACCAGCCAGGGAGCAGGATGATGGAAAACGAAAAAGACGTCGTATCGGTGCATGTTGAGGACCGGATCGCCTGGGTGAATTTCGCCCGCCCCGCCAAGCGCAACGCGATGAGCCCGACGCTCAACCGGCGCATGATGGAAGTGCTGGACGAACTGGAATTCCGCGACGATGTCGGCGTACTGGTGTTGAGCGGCGAAGGCACGGCCTGGTCAGCGGGCATGGACCTGAAGGAATATTTCCGCGAGACCGAGGCCGATGGCCTGCGCGGTGTGCGCAAGTCGCAGCGCGAAAGCTATGGCTGGTTCCGCCGCCTGCGCTGGTTCCAGAAGCCGACCATCGCGATGGTCAATGGTTGGTGCTTTGGCGGTGGCTTTGGCCCGCTGTTCGCCTGCGACCTCGCCATCTGCGCGGATGAAGCGCAGTTCGGCCTGTCCGAAATCAACTGGGGCATATTGCCCGGCGGTGGCGTGACCAAGGTGGTGGTCGACCTGCTGTCGATGCGCGACGCCATGTGGCTGACGCTGACCGGCGACCTGATCGACGGCAAGCAGGCGTCGGCCATGCGACTGGTCAATGAAAGCGTGCCGCTCGACCAGCTCAAAGACCGCACCCGCGCGGTTGCCGACAAGCTGCTGTCGAAGAATCCGGTCGCTCTCAAATTCGCCAAGGATGCAGTCCGTCGCGTCAACACCATGACCTATGACGAGGCCGAGGATTATCTGGTGCGCATGCAGGAAGCAGCCAATTTCCACGACAAGACTGAAGGTCGCAAGGAAGGCATCCGCCAGTTCATCGACGAGAAGAGCTACAAGCCGGGCCTGGGCGCCTATGACCTGTCCAAGGCCAAGGCGAACGCTGACAGCGCAGCCTGATTCCCCTAACCCTCCTGACGGGCGCCGGACAATGTTCGGCGCCTATTTTTTCATATCCGCGATATATCCATATCCGCGAAACTGTGGCAGGGTGCTCCAAACAGGAGGAGGATCTTTATGTCCATTGCCACCACCCATGTGGGCAGCCTGCCGCGTGGTGACGCACTGACCCCGCTGCTGCTGGCCCGCGACAAGGGGGAGCCCTATGACGCTGCAGCGTTCGACACATTGGTGCAAGCCGCCGTTTGCGAAGCCGTGACCGCCCAGATCGAGGCGGGAGTATCGATCGTGAGCGATGGCGAATTGGGCAAGGTTGGCTATTCCACCTACATGATCGAGCGATTGTCGGGTTTTGGCGGTCATACCGACCGCAGGCCTGCCGCCGACCTCGCGCCCTTGCCGGAACTGCGGCAGAAGCTGGCTGCGATCATGGGCAGTCAGGATTTTACCCGCGCGTCCTGCATCGGGCCGGTGCGCAAGGTGACGCTGGAACCGCTGCATGACGATATCCGCCGGTTCAAGGCCGCGCTGGCGCCCCATGGGGATGGCGTGCGGGCGTTCATAAACGCAGCCTCGCCAGGACTGATCACTGCCTTTCAGGTCAATCGCCATTATCCAAGCCACGAAGCCTATCTGGCCGATCTGGCCGACGCGATGCGGGAGGAATATGAGACGATCGTCGCGGCAGGCTTCGACCTGCAACTCGATTGCCCCGACCTAGCGATGTCGCGGCACACTGGCTATCAGGACGCCAGTGAAGAAGAATTTCTGAAAATTGCCGCGGCCAATGTCGAGGCGCTCAACGCTGCCACCGCAAATATTCCGCCGGAACGGATGCGGATGCATATTTGCTGGGGCAATTATGAAGGCCCGCATGACCATGACATTGCGCTGGAGAAGGTGATCGACATCATCCTTGCCGCCCGTCCGGCGACCATCCTGTTCGAGGGCGCTAATCCCTGCCACGAACATGAATGGACGGTGTGGCGCGATGCGACCATTCCCGATCACAAGATATTGGCGCCGGGCCTGATCGACACCTGTTCCAACTATGTCGAGCATCCCGAACTGATCGCCCAGCGGATCGAGCGCTTTGCGCGGATCGTCGGCAAGGATCGGGTGATCGGCAGCACCGATTGCGGGTTCGGTACATTTGCTGGCTATGGCAAGATCGACCCGGCAGTGACGTGGAAGAAATTGCGGTCGCTGCGCGCGGGCGCGGATCTGGCGGACGCACGGCTGTGACGGCGGATGAACGACGCGACATCGAGGCGGATTGCGCGCGGCTGATCGCGCTCTATGCCAATTTGAACGATGCCGCCGATTGGCAGGGCGTGGCGGCCCTCTACGCGCCGGACGGACGGATGGCGCGGCCAACGGCACCCGACGACTGGGTGGAGGGGCGCGACGCCATCCTGGCAGCGTTCCTTGCCCGCCCGGCGCGGGTGACGCGGCACATTTGTTCCAATGTCGTGATCGACGTGCTGAGCGCGACCGAGGCGGTGGGGGAAAGCGCGATGCTGTTGTTCACGGGCGATAGCGCGCCTAAGGTCGGATCGTTTCACGACCGCTTCGTCCTGGGCGCGGCGGGATGGCGCTTTGCCGAGCGGCGGGGTAGCCTGACTTTCCAGGGGAGCTAACTGCCCATGAATGGCACCACGCCATCTACTGTCAAATCGGCGATGCGGACGATCGACATCATAGAATATGTCGTCGCGCGGCCGGCAGGCGTGGTGGCGCAGGAGATTGCGGCGGGCCTTACCATTCCAGTCAGCAGCCTGTCCTATCTGCTCGCAACGCTGGTCGAGCGACAGTATCTGGCGCGGGTCGGGCGGCGCTACCTGCCCGGCCCGGCATTGGCCCGGCTCGTGTCGCCACGCATGGCCCTGTCGCTGGCGGACAGGGTGCGGCCGCTGGTCAAATCCTTGCGGTCACAGACCAACGAGACCGCGTCTTTCTTTGTGCGGGACGGTTGGCAACTGGAAGCCATTGTCACGGAAACAGCGGAACAGTCGCTGCGCTATTCGATCAGCGTGGGAACGCGGATTCCCATGCACAGCCTGGCGGCGGGCAAGGCATTGCTGGCTACGCTGTCCGGCGATGAAATCGACGCCTATTTCGCACAAGTGCGATTGGAGCCGTTCACGCCCCATAGCGTGACAGACGAGAAGGCGTTGCGAAAGGAACTGGCAGCGATCCGCACGACGGGCGTTGGGCGCACGCGGGAGGAGTATACGCCGGGCATTTGCGGCCTTGGTATGGCGGCATTGGTCGATGGCATGGCGGTCGGCGCCTTTGCTGTCGCCATCCCCCTGCCCCGCTTTACCGCGGAGCTGGAAGCCCGCGTGGTTCAAAAACTGGAGCAGACCGTCGGTCTTTTCGCCGCGGCGGAGACGCCAGCATAGTGAGAGAAAAGGCCATCCGGCAGAGGCGCGCCGTGCAATGCCGCCGTCGGCTTGTTACAGCTCAATGCGGGCCGAGCATGGAACCTCATCCTGAATTCTAGACGTCGGACAGTCGATGACGGAACCGATCCTTACCTCATATTGCGAATGACACTCTGGACGGGCGGCAGCTATCGAGCCGCGGGCGCAGTTGTTCCCGCGCTCTGCATCGTTCTGGCCAGTACCAGACCGGACGCGACAGCGACCGCGCCAATCATCACGCCCGGTGTTGCAGGCGAATTTGACCAGTTCTGAAGCAGATATGCCGCATAGGGGGCGGCACCGCCGAACACAGCCGTCGCGGTGGTTGCACCCAGCGCCAAGCCGCTGAGGCGGACGCGCGCGGGAAATTGCTCAGCCGTTGCCACGGCACCCACGGCGCTCACCCCGCCTGCCAGCGCGGCCAGCAACATGACGGCGAGCAGGGCGGGCATCCGGTCGCCATGGGCAATGAGCGAGAACATCGGCACCGACAGCGTGGCGCATAATCCGCACAAGCCCAGTAAAACCGGCCTGCGGCCAATGCGATCGGACAACCATCCGATACAGGGCGTCACCAGGATGACAACGAGCGCCGCAACGGTCGAAAGTTCCAGCGCCGCCGCTTCGTCCGCCGATTGGACCAGACTGACGAAGGAAGGAACATAGGTAATGCCGACATAATAGGAAATCGAACCGATCGCCGATATCGCAAAGCCGATGCCGATGCCCCGGCGCTGGTTCAGCAAGGCGTCGCCCATCGGCGAACGGCTTGAGGCATTCAAACCTCTATCCGATATGAAGGCAGGCGGTTCGGGAATCATCTGTCGGACCAGCCAAATCCCGGCAGCCAGGGCGGCACCAAAAAGGAACGGTATGCGCCAGCCCCAGCTATCAAGGCTTTCCTGCGGCAGCGCGTTGGTGAGCCAGGCGCAGAGCCCGACAGCCAGCAGCCCGCCAATTTCGCTCGCGGCTGCCGCGCTGGACGTCACAAGACCGCGCCGGTGTTTGGGTGCTGTCTCGAACAAATAGGTCACGACCGCTGGATACTCGCCGCCCACGCTAAAGCCCATGAGGCAGCGCATCACGATCAGCAACCAGCCCGCACTGGCGCCGATCTGGGCGTGGGTCGGAAGCAGCGCCAATACCAGCATGGAAACCGTCATCAGCGTCATCGATAGGAGCAGGGTAGGCTTACGGCCCCGTCTGTCACCGAACTGACCGAAGGCGATCGCCCCAAGCGGGCGCATCAGATAAGCGATGGCAAATCCCGCGAGCGTTTTGCCCAGACTTTCGCCACCAGCCCCGAAAAACACTCGCGCCAGGGTCGGCGCAAAATAGAGACAGAGTGTGAAATCATACCATTCCACCACCGTGGACAGAGCAACGGCTATCATGGAACGGCGGGGAATGGGTTCGGTGGGGGCAGTCACGCCATGTCTCTGGCCAGCCGCAGTCCCATGAATTGCCAACGGTGATGGGGATAGAAGAAGTTGCGATAGCTTGCGCGCATATGGCCGCGGGGTGTCGCGCAACTGCCGCCGCGCAACACGCACTGTCCGCTCATGAACTTGCCATTATATTCGCCAATCGCGCCATCGGCAGCGCGAAATCCGGGATAGGGACGAAAGGCGCTGCCGGTCCATTCCCAAACATCGCCGAAGAAGGAAGGGGCATCTTGCGCCGGACGCGGGCGGATGTCCCCGGCCCTATCCAGCAAATTGCCGCGATCTGGATCATGCTGCGCAGCCGCCGCTTCCCATTCGGCTTCGGTCGGCAGCCTCGCTCCAGCCCAGGTGGCAAAGGCATCCGCTTCATAAAAGCTGACATGACAGACAGGAGCAGCCGGATCGACGGGATTGCGGCCCGATAATGCGAAACTGGTCCAGCCATTTTCACCATCCGCCCAATAAAGAGGGGCCTGTATATCGTTAGCCTGACGCCAGGCCCAGCCATCGGACAGCCACAGACGCGGATCATCATATCCCCCGTCTGCCATGAAGGCGAGCCAGTCCGCGTTGGTGACCTGTCGATCGGCGATCTGATGCGAATGCAACAACGCGGTGTGGCGCGGTCCTTCACAATCGAACGCGAATTCCCGGCCCCCGGTCGTGCCAGCGCCGATTTCGACCAACCCCTCTTTACCGTCCAACCAACTGAGCGGGCCGGGCTGCCCGTGAGGCGCGCCACTTTCGCGCGGCCAGAGCGCATCCTCCAGCGGGTTGAGGGAGAAGGCGTGAAGAATATCCGTCAGCAACAATTCCTGATGCTGCTGTTCATGCTGACACCCCAGGTCCACCAGCGCCAGCACTTGCGGCGAAAGTTGCCCGATTGCGCGATCCATCGCCGCATCCACCGCGGCGCGATAGTCAAGAATGTCGGCAAGCGAAGGGCGCGACAACATGCCACGCGCCGCGCGCGCCAGTCGCGCGCCTTCAGCTTCATAATAGCTGTTGAACAGAAACGGCCAGTCCGCACGATAATGGCGATAGCCCGGTACATGGTCGCGCAGGATGAAGGTTTCGAAAAACCACGTCGTGTGCGCCAGATGCCATTTGGCCGGCGACGCATCGGGCATGGATTGTATCGTCGCATCCGCGTCCGAAAGCGGGTTTGCCAGGTCTCCGGTCAGTTTGCGGACAGAATGGTAGCGATCCTGCGCAGCGCCCATCAGCCCGCCACGCGCAGCAGGTGAACGCTGAACAAGGCGTCCTCGTCCGTCCATACGTCGACGCTATCGAACCCGGCTTCTTTGGCAAGAGAGGCAAATTCGCCGATTGTATATTTGTGCGAATTTTCGACATGGATCGCCTCGTCCCGCGCGAAATCGAAAGACCGGCCATCAAGCCTGACCGTCTGATCGCGACGACTGACCAGCGAAATTTCGATATGGCCAGGCTGGCTGACATAACGAGCGCGATGCGCAAAGGCGCCAGTGTCGAAATCGGCGGCCAATTCCCGATTGGCGCGATGCAGAAGGTTGAGACTGAACTGCGCCGTTACTCCTTGTGCATCGTCATATGCATCCTCCAGCAGGGCGATGTCCTTCTTCAGATCGACGCCAATCAGCATCAGGCCATCCTGGCCCAGGCGCTGGCTCCATCGGCGCAAAAACGCACGCGCATCATCCCGGTCGAAATTGCCGATGGTCGATCCGGGGAAGAAGCAGACGTCGCGCAAATTCCCGCGCGTCGGCAGATCAAGCTCTCCAAGATAATTGCCGCAAACCGAATCGACTTCGATAGCGGGATAGCGCGTCCGCACGGCGGCAGCCGCCGACGCAAGCGGGACAGGCGATATGTCGATACAGATATAGGCGCGCACCTGCTCCATCGCATCAAGCAGGATTTCGGCCTTGCCGCCCGATCCTGCGCCCAATTCTATAAAGCGTATGTTACCGCGGATCGTCTCAGCGATCGCCTTTGCATGCGTCTCCAATATCCGCCGCTCGGTTCGCGTCGGATAATATTCCGGCAGTTCGCAAATACGGTCGAAAATTGCCGATCCCGCTGCGTCATAGAGGAACCTGCACGGGATCGCCCGGTCCGGTCTGGACAATCCCTCCACCACTGCCTGTCGAAATTCGGCTGTATCAGAGACGGGCGCAGGGGTGACCAGATCGATCAGCGTTTCATCATTTTCGATCGCATTGCGCGCCATATTGTACATGCAGAGTTCCTGTTAGCTTCAATGGCCGGGGATAAAGCGTGATTCATATCTGAGCCAACAGGAAGGACCGAGCGAGGAAAGCCGTTGGCAACAGAGGAGTCTCATTGTCCTGTTGTGGTTCGATTACAAAGACCCGCGTGGAAGTCGAAATAGCAAAACGATCGCCACGCGATAGCGTTCCCCGGTATGTGACAGGCCAGTTGTTCCAGACCATTTGTCGGTTGCTGCAATGGCGACATCGCGCCTTCCATGTCGTGGACAATGCAGCAACGATACCGGAGCGATGGCCCCAATCTTGCAAAAATCCCATGTCACCGCCATCTCCCCGCTGCATCGTGACATAAGGGGAGTAACATCGTGACCACCGAGACTGCATCGCGGCCTGAGACCCACGCCTTTGAGGCGGACGTGTCAAAGTTGCTGCACATGATGGTGCATTCGGTCTATTCCGACCGCGACGTCTTTTTGCGCGAATTGATTTCAAACGCAGCCGACGCCTGTGAGAAGCTGCGTTATGAAGCCATTGCCACGCCTTCGCTGCTGGGGGACGATCCGCAACCGCGCATCAGCCTGACGCTGGATGCTGACCAGGGGCGGTTGACGATCGAGGATAATGGCATCGGCATGACCGCAGCGGACATGGGCGAGACGTTGGGGACGATCGCGCGGTCCGGAACAAAAGCGTTCATGGACAGGCTGGCAGCGGACGCAGGCAAGGCGGATTCGCAATTGATCGGCCAGTTTGGCGTTGGTTTCTATTCAGCATTCATGGTGGCACGCGAGGTGGAGGTCTTTTCCCGCCGGGCAGGCGCTGACGATGCGGCATGCTGGCGTTCCGACGGGCTGGGAACCTATACGATCGCCCCCGTGGACCTGGACGATGCGCCGCAACGCGGCACCCGCGTCGTCCTCCATCTGCTCGATGATGCCAAATCTTATGCGGAGCGATCAACCGTAGAGCGGATCGTCAAGGCGCAGTCTGGCCATGTGCCCGTGCCTATCACCCTGTTCGAAAAGGCCGATAGCGAAGGCGCGCTTGTCGCCGATGGCGCTGCATTGTGGCTGAAGCCCCGTTCGGAGATCAGCGAAGCCGACTATGCCGACTTCTACCGCAGCGTTGCCGGGCAATATGATTCACCTGCACATACCATTCACTATAGGGCCGAAGGACGGTTTGAATATTCGGTCCTGACGTTCATTCCGCAGACCAAGCCGTTCGACCTGTTCGATCCCGACCGCAAAGGGCATATCAAGCTCTATGTGCGCCGGGTCTTCATCACGGACGAAGCACCTGTATTGCCCCGCTACCTTCGCTTCGTACGCGGGCTTGTGGATTCAACCGATCTGCCGCTCAACATGTCGCGCGAGATGATCCAGGACAGCCCGGTCTTGGCAGCCATTCAAAAGGGCGTGACGGGCCGCGTGTTGAACGAGCTGCAGAAACTGGCCGATAGCGACAGCGAAGCATATCTGCGTATATGGGAGAATTTCGGGCCGGTTCTCAAGGAGGGCCTTTATGAGGATTTCGAGCGGCGCGACACGCTGCTTGGTCTCGCCCGCTTCAAGACCACGACGTCTGGTGATGACTGGCGTTCGCTCAAAGATTATGTCGCGGACCTGCGGGAGAACCAGACGGCCATCTACTATGCCACCGGCAGCGATCTGGATCGGCTCTCAACATCCCCGCAGTTGGAAGGTTTCCGCGCCCGCGGCATAGAGGTGTTGCTGCTTCCTGATCAGGTCGACAATTTCTGGACCTCGATTGGTGTCGACTTTGACGGCAAACCGTTCAAGTCGGTGACCCAGGGCGGTGCCGATCTTACCCTCATCCCACTGAGCGACGGTGCCCCATCGTCCCCTCAGGCAGAGGCGGGCGCGCTGGATAGCTTCATTGCCTTTGCCAAAGAGGCGCTCGCCGGATCCGTATCCGACGTGCGGGTGTCGGAGCGGCTGACAAGCAGCGCGGTCTGCCTGGTCGCGTCGGAAAGTGGGATGGATCGACAATTGGAGAAGTTGCTCGCCAATGCCGGGCAGCTGCCACAGGCAAGCCTGCCTGTGCTGGAAGTCAATCCCGGCCACCTGTTTGATCAGAAGCTCGCGACGACTGATGATGCGAATGCGATGAAGGCCGATCTGGCCCATCTACTGCTGGATCAGGCGCGGATCGCCGATGGTGAGCAGCCGAGCGATGTCCGGGCGTTTGCGGAGCGGCTCGACAGGCTCATGCGCCGCGCCGTCGATTAGGCCATGGCCGCGCGGGCACCTTATCGACGGATCGGGATCATAGGCACTGGCCGGGTTGCTGCGGCAATCGGGCTGGCGCTTGTCCGCCAGTCTGGCGACCCACTCCATATCTGGGGCCATAATCCGGCAAATTCGGCCGCTCTTGCCGCATCAATCGGCCGGGCCAGTGCCGTGACGCAGTTGGCCGATATAGGCGATGGGTGCGATCTGATCATTCTGGCTGTCTCGGACGATGCGCTCGAACCTTGCATCCATCAACTTGCAGCGGTTGCCGGATCGGCGCCGGCCTTTGCCTTCCATGTCAGCGGACGCAGTGGCGCAGGGATACTGGCCCCGCTCGATGCCAAGGGCTGGGGTACTGCGGCTGTCCATCCGGCCATGACCTTCACTGGCGATCCGATCGCCGAGGCGCAGCAGATGATCGGCGCGCGTTTCGCCGTGACGGCCAGCACGGCGCAGTCTGTCGCGAAGGCGCGGGCCATAGTCGCGCTGCTGGACGGCGTGCCAGTCGAGATCAGCGAAGCGCACCGACCGCTCTACCATGCCGCGCTCTGCCATGGCGCCAACCATCTGGTTACTCTGATTGTCGGCGCCACAGAAGCCTTGGCGGCGGCAGGCGTTGACGATCCCGCAGCGCTGCTGGCGCCGCTTGCCCGCGCCGCGCTGGCGAATGGGCTCGGAAAGGGCATGGCTGGCCTGTCGGGTCCGCTGCTGCGCGGCGACGCAGCAACGATCGGCGGGCATCTGGTCGCCTTGCGACAGGACTGCCCCCCTCTCCTGTCACCATATCGTGCCATGGCCTCCGCAACGCTTGACGCGCTGGAAAGGGCGGAGGGATCAAGCGGGTCTGATGCCTGTCGCTCGCTTCTGGAAACGGATGAATGATAGCGCAGATGATGGATGCGCCACCCTTTTGAGCGAGTGGTAGTTGGCGGAAATCACCGGCAATGACGCTTCTGGCCCAACCGACATCTGCCCCAAATGGAAACGGGGGACGCCTTTCGGCATCCCCCGCTCCTCCCGCTCACAAGGAGTGATCAGGCCTTCTTGGTGCGCCAGCCGTCGGCATAATTGTCACGGGCAGCTTCCGAATAAGGGACCGAGGAAACGATCGCCTTGATTTCGGTTTGGACGTGAGGCTCGACGGTCGGCTTGGAGGTGCCGCCATTGGGTTCGCCCCAAAGCAGGGTCACTCCGGTGCCCGGTTCGGCGAACTCGGCATCGACCATCGCCAGCGCCAGGAAGCGACCTGCGTTGATGGTATAACCGATCCAGGTGGACAGACCGATGGTCTTGCCGTCCTTCAGCACTGCGTCATAGGGATGCATGCAGTAGACCGCGCTGGGGAATTCAAGGAACTTGGCCTTGTCGCCGGTCTGGAGCATCGAGCTCATGACGCGGACAATATCTTCATTGTCCAGTGCCAGCGTCACCTTCTGGCGATGCGGCTTGTCCTTGATCTTTTCCAGCGCTTCGCGGCCGATGAAGTCATGGTCGAACTTGACCATGATGCCATAGCCCAGCTCCCACGGGTTGAGATAATAATCCTCGATATTGTCCGACACGAAGCTGCCGCCGAGCGAACACATGCCTTCATAGGATTTGGCGGGCAGCCATTCGCGGAACGCCTTGGAGCCTTCACCGGTATAGGTGGCGGGCAGCGGAGACGGGATCCAGCCCGATTCCAGCGTGTTCGAGGAATAGGTGCGGCCGCCGCAAAGGGTGAGGCCGTAATCCTTGCCTGCTTCGATCAGCGCATTGCGGACGGTGTCATAATCCTTCCAGGGACCAAACAGCTCGTAACCGGGCTGGCCGGCCATGCCGTGGCGCAGCGCGCGCACTTCGACGCCCGCGATCATGATCGGCGCCATGTGGAAGAATTTGAGATCCGGCGGGGTCTGGCCCATCGCCTTTTCCAGGACGGGCATGGCGTTTGGCCCCTGCAGCTGGAAGCGATAGTTGCGACGGTAGCCCTGCTGGTCGAGCGGGCGGGCCGCAGTACGCTCGTCGCGTTCGACCTTTACGTCCCACTTGCCGGTCGAGGCCCAATATTCGACCCATTCGATCGAGGGAGCGCGGCCGACCAGCTCGAACTTTTCTTCTTCGAGATAGAAGAGAATGACGTCGCCGATGACATAGCCTTCGGGCGTGACTGGAGCGAACTGCTTGGCGCGGTTCGGCACGAAGCCCTTGAAGCTGTTGGGGGCGAGATAGGCCAGCATGTCGAACGCGCCGGGACCGGTGACGAGCAGGTCGACCATGTGGAAGCTCTGGTTGAACAGGACCGAGCTTTCCGCCCAGCTGCGCTGTTCATCGCGCCAGTTGCTATATTCGCCCGGAACGCCCGGATAGGCGTTCGGGCCGACCTGCTGGTTACGCAGGAATTCAACGATGTCGCCCTTTTCGTCGAGCAGTTGTTGCAGGGACTTGTCGGTCATTCAAACCTCTCCTTTGGGATGATGTGCAATGTGACGGAAATCATGGGGTCGGGGCGATGGCGAGCCATTCCCCGACCAATTGGTTGAAAACCTGCGGCGCTTCGGCGGGCATCATATGGCCTGCGCCTTCGACGATGCGCAGTTGCGCGCCGGGAATGGCAGCCACGATCGCTTCATGCTGGACGACCGGCGACCACTGGTCCTGGCGACCGACCATGGCGACAGTCGGACACGCAATGGTCGGCAACAGCGCATCGACTGACGGACGATTGAGCAACGCCTCGATGTGCGCCTCGAACGTTGCAAGGCCAGCTGAGACCGCCATGGCGTAGAGACTGTCCATAAGCGGTTCGTTGCGAAGGCCAGCGAAGCCCATCATCGGCGGCAGCCAGTTCGCGACCAGCGCGGCCATGCCCTGTTCGCGGCCAAGATCGCGCAGCGCATAGCGCGCGTCGCGTTCGCCCGGCTTGGGGCCATGAACGCCAGTATCGACCAGCGCCAATCGCTCGACCCGGTCAGGCGCCTTGCGCATGACTTCCAATGCAATGCGCGCGCCCATGGAATGGCCAAGTAGCGAGACGCGCGCTGGCATACGAGCAAGCACATAATTTGCCATCGCCTCGATCCGGTCGCAGCCGGCATAAAAACCGTCAATCACCTGGGCTTCGGGGAAAGCCGACAGCAGTTCAGCAAACATGCGCGAATCGCACATCAGCCCCGGAAGGATGATGAGCGGTGCGGCTTTGCTGCCCCGATAGGATGATTTCGTATCCATGAAGTTTTCATCTATACGAATGTTTACGGATAGGCTAGGGGAAAAATGCGCCGGGGAGAGGCACGCCGCATCCGTTTTGCGGGCCGCCCCTGATCGAACGCTACCGGGAGAGAGACATGAGCCTGCCGTCGATCCATCCAAACTGGGATTTGCCGCCAAAGGGCATGACCGATGGCTATTCGCTGGAAATCACGGCGAAAGACATTGACGCTCTGCGCGAAGCAGCGCCTGCCATGGCCCCTGAAACCCCAGTCGCCGTGACCTTTCTGCCGGGCGAATCGCTGGAGGCGCGAATCGAGGCCGCACGGACGGTGCGGGCTCTGGGCTTTGAACCGATGCCACATTTTTCCGCGCGCAGGCTGGAGTCGGGCGACGATTTCGAGGCCTATCTGGCGGCAGTCGTGCGCGAAGCAGGCGTAACCCGCTGCTTCATCATCGCTGGCGATCCGCCTGAAGCCGCCGGTCCCTATTCAGACAGCATGTCGCTGATCCGTACCGGTGCGTTCGAGCGCGCCGGGATCAAGGCGATCGGCGTCGGGGGTCATCCTGAAGGCCATCCCAATATGACGCCTGACCAATGTTTCGACATATTGATCGCCAAATGCGCGGAAATCGAAGCGCGCGGCATGGCCCCACTGATCGTCACCCAGTTCAGTTTCGACGCGGCGCCAGTGCTGTCCTGGCTGGAAGAGTTGCGCGGGCGGGGCATAGATGCGCCGGTACGCGTAGGTATTCCTGGGCCTGCCGGCATCAAGACGTTGATGCGCTTTGCCGCACGGTGCGGCGTGGGGGCTTCGGCTTCGGTGCTGACCAAATATGGCATTTCGATCACCAAGCTGATCGGCACCGCGGGCCCAGACAAGCTGGTCGACGCCCTTGGCAAAGGGCTGGGAAGCCAGCATGGCAAGGTTCGGCTGCATTTCTATCCGTTCGGCGGCCTCGCCCGGACGGTCGAATGGATTAATAATTACACAAAAAGCCGCTAAGGGCGGCAAGACTTGAGCGGAGAAGCGATGTGACCGAGATTTGCACCCTGACCCTGCAATGCGACGACCGGCCAGGCCTGGTGGCCGATGTTGCCGGCTTTCTGGCGCAGCAGGGCGGCAATATTACCGACGCCCAGCAGTTTAACGACAAGCTGACCGACCGCTTTTTCATGCGGGTGGAGTTTGAAGCGGCCGACGACAGCGTGGACGGGTTGCGTACGGCCTTCACCAATGTGGCGCAGAAGCGCGGCATGGAATGGAGCCTGCGTCGCCGCAGCGAACGGCAGAAGGTTCTGCTGCTGGTCAGCAAGTTCGACCATTGCCTGGGCGATCTTCTGTATCGCTGGCGCATTGGCGAACTGGACATGGATGTCGTGGGCATCATCTGCAACCATCCGCGCGAAGCGCTGACCATATCGCTGATCGGAAATATCCCGTTCCATCATCTGCCGGTGACAAAGGACACAAAGGCGGAGCAGGAAGCGCAGATCAAGGCGATCGTCGAGGAAACCGGCGCGGACCTGATCGTGCTGGCACGCTACATGCAGATATTGAGCGATGATCTGGCGGGATTCGTGTCCGGCCGATGCATCAACATCCATCACAGCTTCCTGCCCGGTTTCAAGGGCGCCAAGCCCTATCATCAGGCGCATGAGCGTGGGGTCAAGATGATTGGTGCAACGGCGCATTATGTGACCGCGGACCTGGATGAAGGTCCGATCATCCATCAGGATGTCGAGGCGATCGGCCATGCCGATACGCCCGACGATCTGGTGCGCAAGGGCCGCGACATTGAACGGCGTGTGCTGGCAAGCGCAGTGCAGCATCATCTGCAAGGTCGGGTGTTCCTGAACGGCGCCCGCACCGTCGTATTCAAGGCCTGACCATGGCGCAGGTCATTGACGGGCGCGCGATGGCGCGCGCCCTCTCGGACGAAACCGCCGCACGGGTGGCGGCGCTGGTCGACCGGACCGGCCAGCCACCCGCGCTGGCGGTTGTGCTGGTCGGCGACGATCCGGCGAGCCATGTCTATGTGCGCCGCAAGATCAGCGAATCTCGCCGCGTGGGCATTACATCGATCGAACATCGATTGCCGGTCGATTGCCCGCAAACAGAGTTGCTGGCGCTGATCGACGCGCTGAACGCAGATGCCGGCGTCCATGGCATATTGATACAGCTGCCCTTGCCAGCCGGTATCGATGCGGCGCTGGTGCTGGACCGGATCGACCCGGCGAAGGATGTCGACGGATTTCACCCGGTCAATGTCGGACGCCTGTCCACCGGGACCGGGGGGCTGGTGCCTTGCACGCCGCTGGGGATCATGAAGCTGCTCGACAGCGTGATCGAAGATTATCGCGGTTTGAACGCGGTGGTCATCGGCAAGTCCAATATTGTCGGCAAGCCTGTCGCCATGCTGTTGCTGGAACGGGAGGCGACAGTCACCGTCACCCATATAGAAACGTTGAACCTGCCCGACATTGCACGCAAGGCCGATATCATCGTTGCCGCCGCTGGTGCGCCCAACCTGGTGCGCGGCTATTGGGTCCGCCCCGGCGCGATCGTGATCGACGTGGGGATCAACCGCATCACCAGAGATGACGGCAGCACGCAAATCGTGGGCGATTGTGCCACCCATGAACTCGACCATGCCAAGGCCGTGACCCCGGTACCGGGCGGCGTCGGACCCATGACTATCGCCTGCCTGCTCAGCAACACCGTGCTGGCAGCCGAAAAGAGCGAAGATGCCTGAGCCAATCTGCACCACCCGCGTCAAGGTGCGCGACCTGCCCTTGCTGGCCGATATCGGCATCAACCCTGACGAGATCGGCCGTCGCCAGCCGCTGGTAATCTCGGTCGACCTGCTGCTGTCTGCCGATCGGGTGGACGGGATCGGCGACACGGTCGATTATCGCAAGGTCGCGCAAGCGGCCGAGGATCTGGCCCTGGTCCACATTCCGCTGATCGAGACATTCGCGCAGAAGCTGGGCGAGCGCTGCCTGGAGTTTGCCTGCGTGGTCGAGGCGCAGATCAGGGTCGACAAACCCTTTGCGCTGACGCGGGGGCTGGCAGGCGTCGAGGTGACGGTGCAACGCGCCTAATTTTCGTCGGCAGGGCGAATCCGCGAGGCTAGCAGGACCAAAGCGGCGATGCCCGATCCCAGCGCCAGCAGCAGGGAAGTCGTCCCCCGCCCTGCCCCGGCCGCGAGCAACTGACCCGCTGCGAAGGGGCCAAAGGCAGCGCCAAAGCGCCCGAAGCCTATGACCGCGCCAGTGCCTGTCGCGCGCAGGGTGGTCGGATAGACATTGGCGATGAGCGCGTAGAGGCCAACCACCGACCCGTTGGACAGAAAGCCAAGGACGAAGGCCGCGCCCTGAAGCAGGACAAGTTCAGGTGGCACGGCGCCGAAGGCGGCGACCGCCACCGCTGCGCCCGCAAGACCAAAGATGACGAGCGGGCGCAGGCCGAGGCGGGGTGACAGCAGGCCCAGGACCAGCCCGCCGATCGCGCCGCCCGAATTCATGAATACCGACACGATCGTCGCACGCGACGGATCGAAACCCAGCACCACCACCAGCGAGGGCGCCCAGCCAAGCGCATAATAGAAAGTCATCATGTGCAGGCCATACATGACGATCAAAGCGATCGTTACGACGCGATAGCGATCGGCAAACAGGGACCGCATGGAGGCTTTGGGTTCCTCAAGCGCGATCAATTGCGCGGCCTGCGGCTGGCCCAGGCGTCGCAGGATCGCGTTGATCCGCGCCAGTGCATTCGGACCACCGCGCGTCGCCAGCCAGCCGATCGATTCGGGAAGAAACGCCAGCACGAGCGGCACCATGGCCAGCGTCGCCACGCCGCCGAACAGGAAGATCGCTTCCCATCCGTGCGTCCGCAACAATTGCGCCGCACCCCAGCCGCCGATGATGCCACCGACCGGATAGCCTGCCGCCATGATGCTGACGGCGAGGTCGCGGCGGCGGCGATTGGCAAATTCCGCCGACATGGCGTTGATCGCCGCCAGCATCGCGCCCAACCCCAGGCCGGTCAGCACGCGCAGAAGGCCAAGCGACACCACGCCCATGGCAAAGGCGGAGGCGAACATGCCGATGGTCATGATGCCAAGGCAGAGCAATATCTGGCGGCGGCGACCGATGCGATCGGCCAGTTGGCCCAGCGTCAGCGATCCGATGACCATGCCGACAAGTCCGGTCGACACGATGATGCCGATCGCCCCCGGCCCGACCGCCCAGTCCTTCGCAATGCCCGGCGCAGCGAAGGTAACGGCCAGCACATCGAAGCCGTCGAGCGCGTTCAGGAGAAAGCAGACAGTGACTGCGACAATCTGCCGCAGGCGCATCGGGCTGTCGGCCATGATGCTGCGCGGATCGTCCGCTGGCAGGGTGGCGATGGCCATATTCATTCTCTCCTGTCGCGCCATGCGGCCCGTATGACGAATTTGTATGCTGATGACACAATTAGGCGATCCTGCACGCTTGCACCAGCCCCATGATGAATGTAACGATCGTTATTAAATGGGAGAGGGTGCAGATATTTATGGGCGAGGCGAGCCGGACCATGGCCGGAGAAAGCGCACAGCCAAGCCTGTTGCTGGGGATCGGCTTTGGCCTTTTGTCATCGCTTGGCCCCCTAGCGATCGATCTCTATCTGCCCGCCATGCCTGGCATGGCGCGCGAAATGGCGGCGGATAGCGGTGCGGTGCAGCGGACCTTGTCTGCCTTTTTCCTGGGACTGGCGCTAGCGCAAATTCCCTTGGGCACGCTGGGGGACCGTTTCGGACGACGATGGCCGCTGATCGGCGGACTTATATTGTTCATCCTCGCGTCAACGGCCTGCGCGCTGGCCACAAGTCTGGAACAGTTGATCGTCTTTCGCTTCTTGCAGGGGATGGGCGCGTGCGCGGGGACGTCGAGCGTGCGGGCCATGATACGCGACCGGCACAGCGGGCATCGCGCTGCGCAGTTGATGGCATTCACATTCCTGGTGATTGGCATATCCCCGGTACTGGCTCCGCTTGCGGGGAGCTATTTGTTGCAGCTCACCAGCTGGCGCGGGTTGTTCGGGCTGCTGGCGGGCGGCGGTCTGATTGCCATATTGGCGGTGCTGCTGTTCCTGCGTGAAACGCTGCCACCGGAGCGGCGGCAGGCGCGCCAGTCGATGCTTCGATCCTATGGGGATTTGCTGGCGACGCCCGCCTTTATTGGCTGGACCCTGGTCGCCGGGCTAGCGACGACCATCCCCTTCGCCTTCGTAACGGCCGCGCCTTTCATATTCAGCCTTGGCTTTGCCCTGAGCGCGCATGAATATAGCCTGTTGCTGGCCCTCAACGCCGGCACATCGATCATCGCGACGCAATTCGCGCCGGGCCTGATGAAGCGTTTGGGCGCAAGGCGACTTGTGCTGACCGTAGCGACGATTGCCCTTGTCGCCACCGCTGCGATTGCGCTGGCGGCGATGAAACAGCCCGTCGCGCTGCCGCTTTTCCAGCTCTATTCCATGTTGCTATTTGCGATAGCGGGCCTGATCCTTACGCCAGCTGCGATTTCGGCGCTGGATGCGGCAGCGGGTGGCGCGGGCGCGGCGGCAGGCCTGCTAGGCACGCTGCAACTGGCGATCACGGCGCTGGCCAGCGGGATCGTGTCGCTGCTGCCATCCCTTTCCATATTGCCGCTCGTCAGTGTGCTGGGCGGCGCCTTCGCCATCATGTGGGTGACGGCCGGGTTGATCGGTCCGCGACAGGCGCGGGCCTGATCAATCTAAAGGTCCGCCTCGTCCGGGCGGGTGGATTCGAGGAACCGGCTATTGCCAGCCTCGTCTTTCGCTTCGAGTGTTTCAACCAGCGTGTCGAGGAAATGGTTGAGCGTATCGACCTGCGCCGCTTCCAAGCCGGACACCAGATAGTCTGCAACCTTGTCGGTCTGCGGGCGCATCAGCCCATAGAGGCGCTGGCCTTCTTCTGTCAGCACCAGCGTCTTGCGCCGCTTGTTGCTGGCGTCACGCTCGACGGTGATACGGCCATGCTTTTGCAAGGCGGCGACCGCGCGCGAGACGCTCATCGGGTTCACCCCGGTCATTTCGGCCAGTTCATGGCTGGCCGAATCAGGGAAGCGGCCGATCAGCATCAGCAGCCGAAATTCATTGAGGCTGATCTTGTAGCGATGCTCCAGATATGTGGAGAAGGGCGCCATCAATTTGTTGGCCAGCCGCAATATCCGATGCAACGTATCGGATTGGCTGACTTCGTCAGCTCGTGACCGGGGCGACTTGCGCGATGCGGTCGGGCTTTTGGGCGCAGGACTGTTCGACATGACTTTCCGATAGGACATTTGCCGGGCCTCAAGTCAAGCCGGGCATGGGAGAAGGCGCGCTCAGGCGGCAGGAACAATCGCGCAGCCGACGCTGGTGAAGTGTCCGTTGGCGACATGATAATGGATATATTGGCGCATCTCCTGCACCTCGCCTTTGCGGATCGGAGCAAATTGATCCAACCCCTGTTCGCGCAAAGCCTCAGCGGTCAGGTCACGGATCCCTTCAACCCGGATGATCCCTTCCAGCGCGACCAGATTTTCGCTGGCAGCGAAGCGTTCGATCGTCAGCGTTTCGATCACATGGGCGTGGAGGAAACTGTAGAAGCGCTTGAATGCTTCGCGCGTGCCCAAGTCTACGCCGAAGAACTGGATTTTCGCGTCGGGTGCGTAAAAATCGAACACCGTGTCATAATCGCGATGGTTGAAGGCGTGCGCGTAACGCTCATAATCGGCGCGGTTCATATCGGCCTCTCCACTTTTCGGGACTGCGATTTTTCGCCTGCCCGCTTGCCATATTAATAACGATCGTTATCGTAATGGCAAAGGGCGATCAAACGCCAGCGAAAAGATGGGATGAGGATGATATGGCCCGCACAGAGCAGGAAGAGCGCAATCTCAAACTCGTCATGGCGATGTTCGACCATGTGCTCAAACCCATGGATGCCGACGCGGTCGACCGCTATCTGGCCCCTGATTATATCCAGCACAACCAATGGGTCGATACCGGGACTGAGCCGCTCAAAGCGTTTTTGCGGCAGGTGCGCGGGGAAAACCCCGACGCGGTCCACGACATCAAGCGCTGCTTTGTCGAGGACGATCATGTGATCGTCCATTATCATGTACGGCGACGGCCGGGTGATCCTGGTTTTGCCGTGATCGACATTTTTCGCGTCGAAAACGGGCTGATCGCCGAGCATTGGGATGTGGTGCAGGATGTACCGGCCGACAGCCCCAATCCCAATTCCCCCTTTTGACGGAGCGCGAGATGCGGTTCAGCGACAAGATCATACTGGTTGTCGGCGGCAATAGCGGCATCGGTCTGGCAAGCGCCCAGGCCTTTGCCGCCGAGGGCGCGATCGTGCGGATAAGCGGACGCGATCAGGCGACGATCGACGCGGCGGTGGCAACCATCCCCGGCGCAAAAGGCTATCGCGCGGACATTGCCGATCCGGACGCGATGGACGCGATGATGGCCGACATCGCGGCACAGGACGGGCGGATCGATACATTGTTCGTGAATGCCGGCGTCGGCGGCTTTGCCCGCTTGCGCGATATGACGCCAGCAGACTGGGATCATGTCCATGGCGTTAATCTGCGCGGCTGCGTGTTCGCCATCCAGAAGGCGTTGCGACTGATGCGCCGGGGCGGATCGATCGTCGCGACCGGTTCCATCGGGGGCCATGCGTTCGTACCGGGCAATACGGCCTATGCGGCGGCCAAGGGCGGGCTTTATGCAGCGATGAAGGTGATTGCCGGCGAGTTGGTAAGCGAGGGTATCCGCGTCAATCTGGTCAGTCCCGGTCCCATCGAAACGCCCCTGCTCCACCGCAATCCGGGGATGAGCGAGGCCGATGTGGCAGCGATGCGCGAGGCGATGATCAATGCCGTACCAATGAAGCGGATGGGCCGACCGGAGGAAGTCGCCCGCGCGGTGCTGTTCCTGGCGTCGGACGAGGCGAGCTTTATCACCGCGGCTAACCTTTTCGTCGATGGCGGTACGCTTGAACTGGGATGATGGAGAATTGGGATGACGGATATGTTTTCGACGCTGGATAATCCGCGACTGGAATTTGCGATGGAGGTACGGCTGCAATTTCCGCGGGTGCAGACGATCGTGAATACGCCGATGGGCGGCAATCGCAGCGCCGTCTATGTCGATGGCGGCACGTTCGAGGGGCCAAGGATCAGGGGCAAGGCCGTTCCGGGATCGGGCGGCGATTATGCCTATTTCCGGCCTGACGATGTCGCGGTGTTCGATGCACGCTATATGCTGGAGGAGGAGGACGGCACGCTGATCCTGCTCAACAATCGCGGCTTCCTGTGGGGGCGCAAGCCCGATACGATGACGAAGTTGCGGGACTGGGCCTTTGGCGAAGGGCAACCTGTCGAGCAGCAGGACTATTATCTGCGCGGCAATCCGACTTTCGAATGTCCTGTCGGCAAGCATGACTGGCTGACCAAACATGTGTTCATAGGCGTTGGTGAACGGCGGGCCGATGGCAATGTGTTGCGCTATTATGCGCTGACATAAATACAGCGTCACCCATCCGCTGCGAGCGAAGTCGAAAGGCGTTCAGGGCAGTCCCTGGCGTTTTTCGACTTCACTCGCAGCGATCAGAGGCAGGATCAGAGCGAGATCAGAGCGTCCAGCGCCAACGCGCCCTGTCCTTCGGGATAGACAATGACGGGGTTGAGATCGACCTCGCGAATGGCAGGCGTTGCGGCGACCATGCGGCCCAGGCGCTGGACGACGTCGGCGACAGCGCCGATGTCCATGACCGGCGCACCGCGAAAGCCGTCGAGCAAGGGTGCCATGCGCAGCGTGCGGATGCGGGCGATGATGGCGTCGCGCGGCAGGTCAGGCGGAAGCAGACAGACGTCATGCAGCAATTCCGCCGCGACGCCACCAAAACCGACCAGGACGGTCGCGCCCCAGTGCGGATCGTTCCGCGCACCGACAATGAGTTCGACACCCTTGTCGGCCATCCCCTCCACCAGCACGCCGTCGAGCACGAGATCGGGGCGGGACGCTGCGATATTGGCGGCTAGCCTGTCCCAGCCTTCGGCCAGTTCGTCGCGATTTTTAAGGTCGACGATAACGCCGCCCGCGTCGCTCTTGTGCGGCAGGTCTGGCGACTGCGCCTTTAGAACGACAGGATAGCCCAGCGTCTCGGCAGCGGCGATCGCCTCTTCCACGCTCTGCGCCATGGCGAAGCGAGGGAAGGCGATACCATGTTCCGCCATGATCGCCTTGGATCGATATTCCGGGATAGAATGGCCGACCTGCGCCAGATCGGCAACCGGAGCGGCGTCCAGCGGGGCCGCCGTGAAATCGCGCGCAGCAGCGGCGCTGATCCGGGCGAGCGCGCGCACGGCGCGTTCGGCAGTCGGCAGATAGGTGACGCCTGCCTGACGGAGAGCGGAAAGATCGTCCGCAAACACTGCGCCGCCTTCATCAACGCCGCCCACTATGATGGGCTTGTCTGGCCGGAGGGTGGCGAGCGCATTCAGCACGGCGGGGAATTTGACATGGGATGTGCCGGTGTCGGTCTGGATCAGGGTCAAAAGGATTGTGGCGATACGCTGATCTTCGACCAGAGCGGCAAGCGTGCGACCGTAAAGGCCCGGATCGACCAGCCCCTGCGCCGTGACATCGAGCGGATTGGTGACGGGAACGAAATCGGGCAGCGCCGCGCGCAGCGCCGGGCTGTCGGCGTCGGTCAGCGTCGGCAGGTCAAGCACGACCGCTTCGGAGAGGTCCAGCATCATCGCCTTGAATGCGCCCGATTCAGCGATGATGCCGGTGCCGCCCGCGCCGATTGCCGCGTTGCGCGCCAGCATTTCAGCCACGTCACCCAATTCTTCCAGCGAGTCGACCAGGATGACGCCCGCCCGTTCGACATGGACCGCCATGACGGCATGATCGCCCGCCATCGCGCCCGTATGCGTGGCAGCGCTGGCCGCGCCCGCCGCGCTGCGGCCTGGGTGGAGCAGCACCACCTGCTTGCCGGCCAGCCTTGCCGCGCGGGCGGCGGCAAGGAAACGGGCGGGATCGCGGACATGTTCGGCGATCATCGCGATCACCGCGGTTTCGGGCTCGTCTACCAGATGGGCAAGATAATCCTCGATCCCACTGGCCGCTTCATTGCCGGTGGAGATGTAGCAGCTGAGCGGCACGTCGCGATGAATCATCGTCGTCGCCAGCACAGCCGCCATGGCGCCCGATTGCGAAACGATGCCCACCCGGCGGTCACCCTGGGCCGTCGCCTCCGGCATTTCGATGAAGGTCAGCGAAACATTGTCGCGGAAGTTGACGAGGCCGAGGCAATTGGGCCCTTCGACCACCATACCGGCTTCGCGGGCGATGCGCGCGATTTCCTGCTGGTCGGCGAGACCTTGCGGGCCATCCTCGGCAAAGCCGGCGGAAAAGATCACGGCCGCGCCGACATGGCGACGGGCAAGGCCGCGCATCGTGTCGAGCACGCCCGCGCGCGGGATGGCAAGAACAGCGGCATCGACACCTTCGGGCAGATCATCAACCGATGCGACGCAGGGGCGGCCGCCGATTTCCGCACGCTTGGGATTGACCAGATGGATGTCGCCAGCAAAGCCCTGCCGCACCAGATTGGCCAGCACCGACGCACCCAGAGCGCCCGGCTTGTCCGACGCACCCACGATCGCGACGGACCGGGGCCGCAGCAACCGGTCGAGCGAGGGGGCTGCCATGGATACTGCCGGCCGGTCGAGGTCGATCATGTCGGTCAAGCGTGTCTCTCCCCAGAAATTCTTCAGTAGAAGCGGCTCGAATCAACCGCTGTTTCGCGCCAACATTGTGCGCCTGTGATACAATTTACGCAACCGCTTTTGCGTCACCTTGGCCGTCAGTCAGCGCTGGCGGCGCGCGGCACTGGGCCAAGCTTGCGCAGCAAGGCACTGAGCGTGCGGACTTCCTCGGCGCTCAGCCGGGCCGTCATCCGCGCGTCGGATACGCGCAGCGCATCGACCATGACCGGCACTTTCGCTTCCCCTTCGGCCGTCAACCACAGCGCGTTGGTACGCAAGTCGCGACCCGGCCGCCGTTCGACAAGCCCGCGTTCCGCCAATATGTTGACCAGCTTCATCGCGCTCGACCGGTTGATGCTGAGTGCCCGACCCAGGGCAGTCTGGTCGCAGCCGGGATTGTCGCGGATCAGGATGAGCGCCGTCAGCTTGGCGGGCGAGAGGTCGTGCGCCGCCATGGCGGCGCGCGCGTCCGTATCAATCAAGAGATGCGCACGCTGGACCTGATAACCAACCAGTCCACGAAGATCCGCCCCCTGTTTCATCGTTGCCTTTACCCTCTTGCCAAAATTGTATCACAGGCGCACAAATACATGCTACAGGCTCGCATCGCACAAAGCGATAGGCAAAGCCGATCGAAATCAGGACTTGCATTCAAGGAGAGCGACAATGGATCATGAATACCGCCTGTTGATCGATGGTGAACTTGTGCCGGGCGTCAGCGCCTTCGACGTGGTGAACCCGGCGACCGGCGCGGCCTTTGCTTCCGCGCCCAAGGCCGACGAGGCGATGCTGGAGCGCGCCGTCGCCGCCGCGAAACGCGCCCAGCCTGCATGGTCGGCGCTGCCGGTCGATGAACGGGCCGCGCTGGTCAACAAGCTGGCCGACACACTGGAAGCGCGAATCGGTGAGTTTGCAAGCCTGCTGACCGCTGAACAGGGCAAGCCACTCGATCAGGCTGGCTATGAGATCATGGGCAGCGTGTTCACGCTGCGCGGATTTGCCGCGATGCGGATCGAACCCAAGGTGCTGAAGGACGAAGGTGGCAACCGCGTTGTCGAACATCGCACGCCGCTGGGCGTCGTTGCGTCGATCACGCCATGGAATTTCCCGGTAATTCTGCTGATGAACAAGCTGGGGCCAGCATTGATGACCGGCAACACGATGATCGCCAAGCCTGCGCCGACGACGCCGCTCACCACACTGCTGTTCGGCGAACTGGCGCAGGCCATCCTGCCGCCCGGCGTGTTCAACATCGTGTGCGACCAGAATGAGCTGGGCGCGCTGATCACCGGGCATCCCGACATTGCCAAGGTCGCTTTCACCGGATCGACCGCGACCGGCAAGAAGGTGATGGCGTCCTCGGCCAGCACGGTGAAGCGGGTTACGCTGGAACTGGGCGGCAATGATGCCGCGATCGTGATGGACGATGTCGACGCCAAGCAGGCGGCGAAGAAAGTCTATCAGGGCGCGATGACCAATGCTGGCCAGATCTGCGTCGCCATCAAGCGCGCCTATGTCCCCACCCCGATGTATGACGAATTTTGCGATGAGTTGGCCCGGCTTGCCAATGAAGCGATCGTCGATGACGGGGCCAAGCAGGGCACGACGATCGGTCCGGTGCAGAACAAGATGCAGTTCGACAAGGTCAATGCCTTGATCGAGGATGCGCGTTCGCGTGGCACGGTGATGACCGGCGGCGCGCCGCTCGACCGGGCAGGCTATTTCATTCCCCCCACGATCGTTCGCGATCTGGACGATGATGCGCCCCTGGTGCGCGAAGAACAGTTCGGTCCGGTGCTGCCGGTGCTGAAATATGACGATATTGAGGATGTGATCGCCCGCGCCAATGACAGCGAATATGGGCTGGGCGGCACGGTGTGGGGCAAGGATCTGGCCCGCGCCACGGATGTCGCGATGAAGATCGACACAGGCACCGTCTGGGTGAACCAGCATCTGGCGATCGATGCCAATATTCCGTTCCGGGGCGTGAAACAGTCCGGGCTGGGCGCGGAACTGGGCGAGGCGGGGCTGCTGGAATATACCCAGGCGCATATCGTCAATTCAGTGGAATTTGCCGACGCCTGATCATTATCCCGACGGGTCGTAAAAAGGGCCGGAGAAGCACATCGCTCCTCCGGCCCTAACTTTTTGACATTTTTACGTCGCATCAATGACGTTTTCAAAATTTTCGTTCGTGCCGTCAGCATAGCCTCGATCCAGGAATTGGCCCCCTTTGTCGAGGAACCTGCCCGATGCGTTTTTCCCATATGGTTACAGCCGCTGTTGCGGCATCTACCCTGATCATCGCCACGGCACCCGCTGGCGCGCATGCCATCTGGTTCGCGCAGCGCGCCAAGCAGACCGCGTTGATCTACGGCGTTGGCGCAGACGATCTGGACATGGTCAAGCGCCTGCCGCTGGTCAAGTCAGTGACCGGCTATGACTCCGACGGTGCGCCAGTCAATACGTCGCTGCGCGCGGCTGGGGCTATTCCGGTGGTCGACAGCGACGAACCGATCGCCGTCGTCGCGGCAGTTATGGACTATGGCTATTGGAGCAAGACGCCGGATGGCGAATGGCACAATAAGGGCCGCGACGAAGTGCCCAATGCGACATTGGCCGAACATAATTTCAAATATGCCGTCTATCTGACGCAGATGCCGACCAAGCAGATCCCGCTGTATGAAGGCCACACGTTGCAGGTCGTGCCGGTGGGCACCGCCATTCCGCAGAAGATGGGCGAACCGATGAAGGTGCGGGTCTATTATAAGGGCCAGCCGATTGCCGGTGCGACCGTAATGCAGGATTATGTCAACGATCCTGACGAGGTTAATCCCGCCAAGACCGCTGCCGACGGGACTGCGACGATCAAGGTCCGCAACCAGGGCAATAATGTGCTGATGGCGATCTATGTCGCAAAATCCGATGACAAGAAGGCGGACCATATAGAGCATAGCGCTTCGCTGAGTTTCGTCCTGCCGCACGTGCCGGAATAACATCATTCTGTTCGGAGATTTGCCGTGAATATCCAGTATATCCGCAGCGGCATCGCCGCACTCGCCCTGATTGCTGCACCTGCGATGCTGCAAGCCCATGGCAGCATGAAACCGCAGCATGGCGGCATGGTCCAGATGACCGGCGAAACCGTGTTCGAACTGGTCGCGGGGCCGAAGGGCGTGGACGTCTATCTGAGCGAAGAGGATGAACCGCTGGCAGCAGTGGGCTATACCGCAAAGCTTATCCAAACTGTCGCAGGGGCAAAGACCGAGGCCGTCTTGACGCCGGCGGGTGGCAACAGACTCTCCGCACCGGGCTTCAAAGCCGCCAAAGACGCGAAGCTTGTCGTCGCTCTGATCGACAAAAGCGGCGCCAAGACTTTCGCCACCTTCCAGGCGAAGTAAGGAGCCGGAAAATGCGTAGCGCGATCCGCCGCCAGTCTTGCTACTCAGACGTGCGGCGGATCGCAACATGACAGCTTCCACCCTGCGTCCGCCAGAGGGCGAGTAACCCAGGGAAAAGAAGGACAGACGATGAGCAGCATTGCAGGCCACGCGCCCCTCACCCAATTTACTACAAGCGCGCCACCACCGGTCGCAGCCGCCAAAGCGCGCACGCGATTGATAGCGATCGACGCGCTCCGCGGCCTCGTCATGCTGTTCATGCTGGTCGATCATGTGCGCGAGACTTTTTTCCTCTACATGCAGGTGACCGATCCGGTCGATGCCAACACGACCGATCCCGGCCTGTTCTTCACCCGGCTGCTATCCACCTTCTGCGCGCCGACCTTCGTTGCGCTGACCGGCCTGTCAGCCTGGCTCTATGGCCAGTCGCACAGCAAGGGGCAGGTTTCGGAATTTCTGCTCAAGCGGGGGCTTTTCCTGATCTTTCTGGAAGTGACTGTGGTCGGCTATGCCTGGCCGACCCAGGCTCCCGCTTTCCCCCCGACGGCGATCTGGTTGCAGGTGATCTGGGCGATCGGCATTTCGATGGTCGCGCTGGCCGCCCTGCTGCATTTGCCGCGGGCCGCGCAATTTGGGGTGGGACTGGCGATCGTGGGACTGCATAATCTGCTCGATCCCATTCGGCTGACCGCAGACCAGCCAGGCTATGTCGCCTGGGCGATTTTGCATCAGCGGTCGCTCATAGAATTTGGCGGGGCGGCGATCAAGACCACCTATCCGGTGCTGCCATGGATCGGCGTCATCCTGCTGGGCTATGCCTGTGGACCCTGGTTTGCCAAGGGCAGCGATCCGCAGCGGCGTATGCGCCGCCTGCTGATGACCGGCCTTGGGCTGATCCTGGGCTTTGTTGCGATCCGCTATCTCAACATTTACGGCGACAAGCCCTGGTTTGTCGGGGAAACGCCCTTGCGTACGGTGATGAGTTTCCTGGCACTGACCAAATATCCGCCGTCCCTACTGTTCCTGATGCCGACCGTGGGCACCGGTTGCCTGTTGCTCGCCCTGTTCGAGAAATATGAGGACAGCGCGGTCATGCCGCATCTGGCGTTGCTGGGCGGGGCGCCGATGTTCTTCTATATTCTGCATCTCTATGTGCTGAAGCTGATCTACAATGTGGCGCTCGCCCTATACGGACCGACCAAAGGAACGGTGTTCGGGGTCGACAATCTTTCCACGGTGTGGATTTGGGTCGCTCTATTGATCCTGCCGCTTTACTTTCCCACCCGCTGGTTCGCGCAGCTCAAGCAGCGGCGCAAGGACATATGGTGGCTGAAATATCTGTAAAGGCGACAACTCGTCGCCTCCCCCTTGGAGGCGGCTATTTCCGGGGCATTTTTACCTCTTTACTGCAAGGATCGGGCGCAGCATTTTCATGCCGTAACAACCGCCGATTCACAATTTTGCGCCGTCCGATGTGCCAAGTTTGACGGATTATTTCTGGAACTCATCCTAGCCTCGAACTCAAGAAGAGGTGGAATAAACACCCAATGGCCGGCGTCCGATGACAGGAGCCACAGTTCGCGTCGGAAATGAAAACCCGTCGGCCCCGTTCGCAGGACGTTCAGAACAGCGATTTTTTAAAGGGGATTTCATCATGCGACCATTCTCCACCCTCCGGCTGGCACTGATCGCCAGCACCGCCACTATCGCGTTGCCGTCTGCCGCGATTGCGCAGGCACCGGCCGCCGAGTCCAGCGACATCGTCGTCACCGGTCTGAAGCGCCAATATTTCGGTGACACGCCGGTCAAGGAAATCCCGCAGGCTGTTCAATTTCTGGAAGGCGAGTTGCTGGATGATTTGAACATCACCCGGCTGGACACCGCGCTGGAACTGGCGAGCGGTGTGTCGAAGCAGAATAATTTTGGTGGTCTGTGGGACAGTTTTGCGATCCGCGGCTTTGCGGGGGATGAGAATTTTCCGAGTGGCTTTCTGGTCAATGGCTTTAATGGTGGCCGCGGTTATGGTGGCCCGCGCGACGCATCGAATGTCGAGCGCATCGAAGTGCTCAAAGGCCCCAATTCCGCGCTGTTCGGGCGCGGTGAGCCGGGCGGCACGATCAACATCGTCAGCAAAAAGCCGACCTTCAAGGAGGGCGGCAGCTTTTCCGTCGCCGGTGGCAAATGGAATACCTACCGCGTCGAGGGCGACTATAACCTGCCCATCACCGACATGGTCGCGGTCCGCCTGACTGGTGCGGTGGAAGATGCGGAAAGCTTCCGTGACACGGTGAAAACGCGCAAATATGTGCTGAACCCGTCCTTCCTGGCGAAGCTGTCGGACAAGACGATCTTCACCTACGAACTGGAATATGTGAACCAGGAAGTGCCGTTTGAGCGTGGCGTGGTGGCGATCCCGACCGTAACGGCCAATGGCATCACCTATGATCTGGGCGCAATTCCCAATACCCGTTTCCTGGGTAACCCAAATGATGGCCCGACCAAGGTCGAAGTGCTGGGCCACCAGGCGCAGTTGCAGCATGACTTGAGCGACGATTGGGTTGTCATGCTGGGTGCTGGTTACAAGGACACGTCGTTTAAGGGCTTTTCGAGCGATCCTGAACTGGTCCTTGGTCGGCAGCGGATCGACAATGACGGCCGTACCCTTACCCGCCAGCGTCGCTACCGCGATTATAGCACGACCCATATGGTTTTCCGCGGCGAAATCAGCGGCAAGGCGCAGACCGGATCGATCGTTCACAATATCCGCGTCGGGGCGGACTGGGACAAGTTCGAGATCGACACGTTCCAGACCCGATATCGCCCCGTGGCGGCGGACCAGTCCTATTCGATCGACATCTTCAATCCCGATTATACCATCCCGGCACCCGTTCCCAACGTCGTGATCCAGAACGCCGACGAAGTGCAGAAGGCCTGGGGCGTTTATGCGCAGGACCAGATCGAGATCACCGAACAGTTCAAGGTGCGCTTTGGTGGCCGCTACGACCATTTCAGCCAGAATATCGACCTGCGCCTGAACAATACCAACCCCAAGAAAAGCTACAGCAAGTTCAGCCCGATGGCAGGCCTGGTGTTCGAACCGACCAGCAGCGTGTCGCTCTATGCCAGCTATGGCAAAGGCTTCCGTCCCAACAGCGGCGTTGGTTTCGACGGGCAGCCATTTGAGCCTGAAATCAGCACATCCTATGAAGTCGGTGCAAAGTTCATTACCCCAGATGGTCGCCTGACCAGCACGATTTCGCTCTACAAAATGAAGAAGAGCAATGTGCTGTCGACCGACCCGGCCAACCCCGGCTTCTCCAAGCCGGTCGGTTCCGCCGACAGCAAGGGCGTGGAGTTTGACGTCAATGCCAAGCTGCCAGCCGGGTTTGAACTATTCCTGACCTATGCCTATACCGATGCGGGCTGGGCCACCAACGTGTTCGACCCCAATTTCGGCCTGCCGATCCTGAAGGGCGATCCGCTGATCAACATTCCCAAGCATCAGGGCAATATCCTGCTGTTCAAGAATTTTTCGATCGGCGATCATCAAGCCATGCTGGGCGGTGGCGTAAACCATGTCGGCAAGCGTCTGGGCGAGACGGCAACGACCTTCTTCCTGCCCAGCTATACGATCGCCAAGCTGATGGGATCGGTCACGATCAACGACCAGTTCAAGCTGTCGGCCAATGTCGATAATCTGTTCGACAAGAAATATTATGCCAGCTCTTACGCAGCCCTGTGGATACAGCCAGGCATGCCCCGTTCCTTTACGATACGAGGTACGTTCAACTTCTAGAACAGGTGCCGGGGAGGCTTTCGCGCCTCCCTCTTCGGGCCGTCAACGACACCTCCTCCTCCTGTCGTTGGCGGCCCTTTTCGTTTTTGAGGGCTACCCCATGAACCGCGCGCTGATGTTGCGCCTGCATCGGACAATCGGCCTGGCCGTGGCGACATTGCTGCTGGTGCAGGCGTTGAGCGGCGCGATGTTGGTCTATCGCGGGCCGCTGGCGCGGCTGATCGATCCGGTGGCGATGACCAGCGGAAAAGCCGGACCTGCAGTTTCGGTGGGCGAGGTGATCATGACAGCGAACCGGACGACGGCAGGCTATGCGGTAACGCGGCTGTTTGCGCCCGATGCCGATGGGGCCACCTATTTCGCGCAAATGGGCAATCGTGACGGCGCGGTGCGCTATGCGTCGGTCGATCCCGCGGGCGGCGCGGTGCTGCGGTCGGGCAATGTCCTGGCCTTTCCGGTCGAAGCGGCGTTACAAATCCATTATCGGTTGATGGCCGGCACGGTCGGCATAGCCGTCATCGGCCTGAACGGCCTCGCCCTTTTGGCCATGGTCGCGAGCGGGCTGGCCTATTGGTGGCCCAAGCGCGGCAAGATGGGCAAGGCGCTGGCGATACGCTGGACATTGTCGCCCAAGCTGGTTCTGCGCCAATGTCATCGCACGGCAGCTGTCTTGCTGAGCGCGTTTCTGCTGTTCATGGCGACGACGGGATTGCTGCTGGTGGTGCCCGAATTGCTGAGCAAGGGTGCCGCCAATGCGCCGTCCGCCGCATCGGCCGCCACGATCGACCGCAGCCTGATGCTGGCGCAATCGGCCTTCCCCGATGCCACGCTGCGCGACCTGCGGATCGATGGCGATCGGCTGATCGTCAATTTCAATGCCCCTGAACATAATGCGCGCGCGATCCACAGGGTCATCGTAACGCTGGCGCAGCCCCGCATCGTTAGCGCCATGCGTGCGCAGAACAATCCCGCCTCGTGGATGACCGTGCTGCCATTGCATGCGGGCGATGCCTTTGGTCCGATCGGCCAGCCCCTATTGCTGATCACCGCACTGGCGCTGGCTGCGCTGTGTGTTTCCGGATTAGTCATGTGGTGGCAGGCCAGGCGCGCCCGCCGCCCTGCCCCCGCCAGAAAGTCTGTATGATGACCCTGCTTTATACCTCCGATCCTGAACGCGGCCGCACCTGGCGCGATGTTTTCGCGGCTGAGGCTGCGGATATCGGCTTTGTCGATCCGACCGACCCGCATGACCCCGCCACGATCCGCTACCTCGCCGCGTGGAACCCGTCAGTCGAACTGATCGCCACACTGCCCGCACTGGAGATATTGTTTTCCATCGGCGCCGGTATCGACCAGTTCGACATGAGTCGCCTGCCGCCCCATGTCCGCGTCGTGCGAATGATCGAGCCGGGCATCGCGCAGGGCATGGTCGAATATGCGACGATGGCGGTGCTGGCGCTGCATCGCAACCTGATCGACCATGGTATCGCCCAGCGCGAGGGTCGTTGGGCACCGATCAAACTGACGCCCGCCAGCCAGCGACGGATCGGCGTGATGGGCCTTGGCATTCTGGGTCAGGCGGTGCTTGGCGCGTTGCGACCGTTCGGCTTTCCACTGTCAGGGTGGAGCCGGTCGGCCCATGCCGTGGAAGGGGTCGATTGCTTTGCCGGCGCGGCGGCGTTGCCCGCCTTCCTTTCGGGATGCGACATATTGATCTGCCTGCTCCCGCTCACCACCGAGACTCGCGGCATTTTGTGCCGCGAAACGCTGTCGCAACTGCCGCGCGGGGCGGGCCTGATCAATGTCGGGCGGGGTGGGCATCTGGTGGAGCAGGATCTGCTGTCGCTGCTGGACGAAGGTCATCTTTCAGGGGCGGTGCTGGATGTATTCGACCCCGAACCGTTGCCTCAGGGCCATGCATTGTGGGCGCATCCCCGCATCATCATGACCCCCCATGTCGCCAGCATGACGCGGGCGGACAGCGCTGCGCGCGCGTTGATCGCCAATATCCGCCGCCACGTGTCGGGGGCGACCATGGAGGGGGAGGTCGCACGCGACAAGGGCTATTGAGAGCGCAGCAATCTATGCCGAATGGGCCGCGATAAAAGCCCGATATATGCGTTCGCGCCCTTAGAAATGGGCTTCATGTTCCGGCGCGCCCATGTCGTAATGTGCCTGTCACATGGCCGCCAGGCCGCGCTTCAAGAACCTGCAAAGGATGATCAGCCGATGCCCAATTTCCGGCCCAAATATATCAGCTTCGACTGCTATGGCACGCTCACCCGTTTTCGCATGACCGAAATGGCGACCGCCTTCATGGCCGATCGCATCGATGCGGAAAAGCTGCCCGCCTTTTGCAAGGACTGGAGCGCCTATCGGTTCGATCAGGTGATGGGCGATTGGCAGCCCTATCAGGAGGTCATCCGCAACTCGTTGCGCCGGACGTGCAAGAAATGGGGCGTGGCCTATAATGAGGCTGATGCCGATGCTGTGTACAACACGGTGCCGACATGGGGTCCGCATGACGACGTCGTTGGCGGTCTGTCCAAGATCGGCGACAAGATTCCGCTCGTCATCCTCTCCAACGCGATGAACGACCAGATCCATCATAATGTGGGGATGCTGGGCGCGCCTTTCCATGCGGTCTATACCGCGCAGATGGCGCAGGCCTACAAGCCGCGGATGCAGGCGTTCGAATATATGTTCGACCAGCTGGGCGCAAATCCGGAAGATATGATGCACGTATCATCCAGCTTCCGCTACGATCAGAATACGGCGACCGACCTGCATTTTGGCTGCCGCGTGTTCGTGGGGCGTGGGCATGAGCCGTCCAACCCCTTCTACCGCGACGTAGAAATTCCCCATATCGGCTGCCTGCCGGCGGTTGTGGGCCTCTGATCGTTCGATGAACGCCTCCCCCCTCTCCTACTGGCTTGCCAGCGCGCCGCCCTTCATGGGCGGTGCGAAGGGCGGGGTCGAAGGGTCGGCTGACATCGCCATCATCGGTGGTGGCTTCACCGGCCTGTCGGCGGCCCTAGCGCTGGCGAAGCGCGGCGCAAGCATCGTTCTGCTGGAGGCGGGGAAGGTCGTGGGCGAGGCATCCGGGCGCAATGGCGGCCAGTGCAACAACGGCACCGCGCATGACTATGGCGCATTGTCGGCAAGGTTCGGCAAGCCGGTCGCCAAAGCCTGGTACAGGGCGCATTGCGACGCGGTCGATACGGTCGAGCGGCTGGCTCGCGAGGAAGGGATTGCCTGCAATTTTACCCGCTGCGGCCGGGTAAAGCTGGCGGCCAAGCCCAAACATTATGACAAGCTGGCGCGGGCGCATGACCTGCTGGCCGCGGAAGTCGATGAGCATGTGCGGCTGGTGCCCCCGGCGCGGATCGGTGACGAGGTTGGGTCCGACGCCTTTCATGGTGCGCTGATCCAGACCACAAGCGCGCAAATCCACCCTGCCCGTTTCGGGGTGGGTCTTGCTGAAGCAGCAACGAGGGCCGGCGCACATATTTTCGAAGGGGCCGAGGTCACAGGGCTTGACCGGACACAGACCGGTTGGCGGGTTGTCTCTTCACGCGGGTCCGTCGATGCAAAGCAGGTGCTGGTCGCCACGGGCGGTGCGCCTGCCGCTGCACCGTTCGGCTTCTTCCGTCGCCGGATCGTGTCGGTCGGCAGCTTCGTAATCGCGACCGAGCCGCTGGACGACGCGCTGATCGAAACGTTGCTGCCAGGACGCCGCAATTATGTGACCAGCAAGAATATCGGCAATTATTTCCGTCTGGCGCCCGACAATCGCCTGATCTTCGGCGGGCGGGCGCGCTTTGCCATCAGCGATGCCCGATCGGATTTGAAAAGCGGACGTATTCTGGAAGAGACGCTGGGGCAGATATTCCCAGCGCTCAAGGGCGTGGGCGTCGACCATGTGTGGGGCGGGATGGTGGACCTGACCGCCGACCGCCTGCCCCGCGCGGGCGAGACGGGCGGCCTTTATTATTCGATGGGCTACAGCGGCCATGGCGTGCAGATGGCGACCCATATGGGGCAGCAGATGGCGCGCGTGATGAGCGGCGAGCCCGACGCCAACCCTTGGGCCGAACTGGACTGGCCGAGCGTGCCGGGGCATTTTGGCAAGCCATGGTTCCTGCCGCTGGTTGGGCTATGGTATAAATGGCAGGATGTGATCCATTGACCGATATCTTGTCCCCCTATTCCCGCCGCGGCCTGATCGGCGCTGGCCTTGGCGTTGGCGCTGGACTGTTGCTGCCCGATAGCGCGATGTCCGCCAGCCGCCCCCGTCGGGGTGGACGCATCCGCGCCGCCGGGATGACGGCATCGACCGCCGATACGCTTGATCCCGCCAAAGGTGCGAATTCAAGCGATTATATCCGTCACTACATGTTCTACAGCCTGCTGACCCAGCTGGACCGCAACCTGATCCCCCAGTTGGAACTGGCCGAACGGATCGAGAGCAGCGACCAGATCAACTGGCATATCAGGCTGCGCAAGGGCATCACATTTCATGATGGCGCAACGCTGACGGCGCAGGATGTCGTCTGGACCCTGATGCGACACAAAAATCCGGCGACCGGATCGAAAATGGCGCAAATTGCCGAGCAGTTTGCCCAGATTCGGGCCACGAGCAAACAGGATGTGTTCATTCGCCTGACCGGCCCCAATGCCGATCTGCCCGCCATTCTTGCACAAACGCATTTCGGGATATTGCGCGAAGGGACGAGCGATTTCCGTACCGCCAACGGCACCGGCCCGTTTTTGTGCGCACAATTTCGCCCCGGCGTCCGTACGCTGGCGCGGCGCAATCCCAATTTCTGGAAGCCGGGCAAACCCTATCTGGATGAAATCGAGCTCATCAGCATTCCCGACGAGACCAGTCGGGTCAACGCATTGCTGTCGGGCGACGTCCACATCATCCTGGCGGTCAACCCGCGATCGAGCAAGCGCATCCATGCCTCGCCCCGCCACAATCTGATGGTGACACCATCGGGGCTGCACACCAACCTGATCATGCGACAGGATCGGCTGCCGACCGGAAACCCGCATTTCGTTGCAGCGATCAAATATCTGTTCGACCGCCCCCTCATAAAACGAGCGCTTTTCCGCGGCTATGCAACGATCGCCAACGATCACCCGATCCCGCCTTTCCACCCCTATTATCGCGCCGATCTGCCGCAGCGGGCGCTCGACCTGGACAAGGCGCGCTGGCACCTACAACGGGCAGGATTGAAGGGAACGCGGCTGCCGATCTATGCGTCACCCGCGGCGGAAGGATCGGTCGATATGGCATCGGTCCTGCAGGAATATGGATCGCGCATCGGCCTAAATCTGGCCGTCAATCGCGTGCCCGCCGACGGCTATTGGTCGACCCACTGGATGAAACATCCAATGGGCTTTGGCAACACCAACCCGCGTCCGACCGCCGATCTGATGTTCAGCCTGTTCTACAAGTCGGATGCGGCGTGGAATGAGAGCGGCTGGAAAAATCCGCGCTTCGACCGCCTGCTGGTGGAAGCACGCGGCGAAGCCAACCAGGCAAAGCGCAAACAGCTTTATGGCGAGATGCAAGAGCTGGTCCGCGACTATTGCGGGGTTTCCATTCCGGTTTTCATCAACCTGATCGATGCCCATGACCGGCGGTTAAAGGGCATGTATCCAATCGCCATTGGGGGCATGATGGGTTACCAATTTGCCGAACATGTCTGGTGGGAAGGCTGATGGCGGGCGCATCCTCCCGCAGCGGCATGAGCGCCGCGCTGACATTGATCGGCAAGCGGTTCGCATCATCTTTGCTGACGCTGTTGCTGGTGTCGATGACCATCTTCGTGATCGCCCAATTATTGCCCGGCGACGCGGCGCAGGAAGCGCTGGGGCAGAGCGCCACGCCGGAACAGGTCGCGGCATTGCGCCATGAAATGGGCCTCGATCGCCCGGCCCATGTACGTTATGTGAGCTGGCTTGGCGGCATGCTGACGGGCGATCCCGGTCAATCGATGGTCGCGAACATGCCGGTCGGCGAAGTCATTGAGGAGCGCTTGCCCAACAGCCTGCTGCTCGCCGCTCTGGCCGCCATGGTCGCAATCCCCGTCGCCCTGTCCATCGGCATCGGATCCGCCATGAACCGCGGCGGGCGGATAGACCGGGCGCTCAACGTCGTGACGCTCGCCATGGTGGCGGTACCCGAATTTCTGGTCGCGACCATCGCCGTGCTGATCTTTTCGGTGAAGCTGCGCTGGCTGCCGTCGATCGCGTTGGCTTCAAGCGACATGGGATGGGGCGAATATCTGCGCGGTGTGGCCATGCCGGTCCTGACATTATGCGTGATCGTTATCGCGCAGATGGCGCGGATGACGCGCGCGGCAGTGATCGACCAGATGGACCGGCCCTATGTCGAAATGGCGGTGCTGAAGGGCGTTGCGCCGGTGCGTGTCATATTGCGGCACATCATGCCCAACGCCATCGCGCCGATCGTGAACGCCATGGCATTGAGCCTGTCCTACCTGCTGGGAGGGGCGGTGATCGTGGAAACCATCTTCAACTATCCGGGGCTTGCCAGCCTGATGGTCAATGCGGTCACCAGTCGCGACATGCCGTTATTGCAGGCGTGCGCCATGATATTCTGCGCCGCCTATCTCATCCTGATGCTGATCGCGGACGTTACCGCGATCCTGGCCAACCCAAGGCTGCGGTCGCAATGATGGGCGATATCTTTCAACGGGCCAAAGCCCTACCGCTGTCGGGCAAGCTGGGGTTGGCCCTGGTCATCTTCTGGCTGGCTGTCGCGCTGTTCGGACCCATGCTGGCCCCCTATCCGGTCGGCGCGTTCGTCGCCTATGACGTGTTTGACGGCCAATCAGCGAAGTATTGGCTGGGCAGCGACTATCTGGGCCGCGATGTGCTGAGCCGGCTGATGTCGGGCGCGCGCTATACGGTGGGGCTGGCGGCGGCGGCGGCCCTGCTGGCGAGCACCAGCGGGACGGCGCTGGCGCTGACGGCGGCAGTGGGCGGGGCCAAGGTCGATGAGCCGCTTTCGCGCTTCATGGATATGCTGATTTCGATCCCCTCCAAGATATTCTCTCTGGTGCTGGTCGCTGCATTCGGGTCCTCGCTGGGGCTGCTGCTGCTGATCGCGGCCTTCACCTATATCCCCGGCAATTACCGGATCGCGCGGGCACTGGCCGTCAATCTGGCGCAGATGGATTATGTGCAGGTGGCGAAGGCGCGCGGCGAACGGCGCTTCTACATCGCGATCGCTGAAATATTGCCCAATATGATCCACCCGCTTCTGGCCGATTTCGGCCTGCGCTTCGTGTTCATCGTGCTGCTGCTGTCGGGCCTGTCCTTCCTTGGCCTTGGCGTGCAGCCCCCCGACGCTGATCTGGGATCGCTGGTGCGCGAGAATATCTCCGGGCTGGGCGAAGGCGCGCTTGCGATCATAGCGCCAGCCGTTGCGATTGCGACGCTGACGGTAGGCGTGAACCTGTTGATCGATGCGATCGGCTTTTCAGGCAAGGGCAAAGGCCAATGAGCGCGACGCCCCATGTCGAGGTAAAGGGCCTGACCGTTACCGCGCGCAATGGCGCGGGCGAGATATTCCCGATCGTCAGCAACATTGATTTCGCGCTGAATCGCGGCGAAGTGCTGGCGCTGATCGGCGAGAGCGGATCGGGCAAGACGACGATCGCGCTGACGCTGCTGGGCCATGCCAGGCCTGGGGCGAAGATCGCGGAAGGGTCTATCCGGGTGGGCGAGTGCGACCTTACCAAGCTCGATCGCGGCGCGCTGGCACAATTGCGCGGCAATCGCATCGCCTATATCGCACAAAGCGCGGCATCCGCCTTCAATCCATCGCGCACCATCATGGATCAGGTGGTCGAGCCTGCGCTGATCCACAATCTGATGCCGCGCGCGGAGGCCGAGGCCAAGGCGGTCGACCTGTTCCGCGCGCTCGCACTGCCCTTTCCCGAAACGATCGGCGCGCGCTATCCGCATCAATTGTCGGGCGGACAGTTGCAGCGGTTGATGGCCGCGATGGCGCTGATCACGGATCCGGAACTGGTCATATTGGACGAACCGACGACTGCGCTGGACGTGACCACCCAGATCGAGGTGCTCCGCGCGTTCAAGACAGTAGTGCTGGAACGGGGCGCAACCGCCATCTACGTGTCGCATGACCTGGCCGTCGTCGCACAGATGGCCGACCAGATTGTCGTGCTGAGCCAGGGGCGCATCCGGGAGGCGGGCGCGGCTGCGCAGATCCTCCACGCCCCCGCGGATGACTATACCAGGACACTGATGGCCGCCGCCCGGCCCGCTATCCGCCCGGCACCCCCAAAAATTGCCCTGCCCGCCGCGCCGCTGCTGGAAATACGCGGCATGACGGCGGGCTATGGCAAGATCGGCAAGGATGGTCGTCCGCGTATTCCGGTACTGCGCGACATCAACCTGACGATCGAGCGGGGCGCGACTTTGGGCGTGATCGGCGAAAGCGGATCGGGCAAATCCACTATCGCGCGGGTCATCGCCGGGCTGCTGCCACCCGCCAGCGGGCAGGTGCTGCTGGATGGCGAAACTCTGCCGCCAGGCTTGCACGGGCGTAGTCGCGACCAGTTTCGCCGGGTGCAACTGGTGTTCCAGAATGCCGATACAGCGCTCAATCCCGCGCACAGCGTCGGCCGGATATTGACGCGACCGCTGGCCTTTTACCATGGGCTCAAGGGCAATGCGGCGCGGATGCGCGTGCTGGAGTTGCTCGATCTGATCCGCCTGCCCGCCACGCTGATCGACCAGCCGATCGGCGGCCTTTCGGGCGGCCAGAAGCAGCGGATCAACCTGGCACGGGCGCTGGCGGCCGATCCGCAACTGATCCTGTGCGACGAGGTGACGTCCGCGCTCGATACTGTCGTGGGCGCGGCGATACTGGAGCTAATGGCCGAGTTGCGCCGGGAACTGGGCATTGCGACCATGTTCATCAGCCATGACATTTCAACAGTCCGGGCGATTTGCGACGACATATTGGTGCTTTACGCCGGTACGATGGTCGAGACCGGGCCGCGTGAAGCGTTCGGCGTCGCGCCGTTCCATCCCTATACGGACCTGCTGATCGGATCGGTGCCGGAAATGCGGGCGGGATGGCTGGAGGAGAGTCATGCCGGGATCGCGCCGCCGCCGGTTGGAGGACAGGGCGATCATCCTGACCTTTGCCGTTTCCTGCCGCGGTGCCCCGCGCGGGTGGATGGGCTTTGCAATACCACGCCCCCACCCCGCCGCCCGCTCAGCAAGGGCAGCCAGATATTGTGCCATCTTGGAGATGAAAGCTTGCGTCCGTCATGAGCCGCTTCGTTCGTCTGGGTGAAATCGATCGCCCCGCTATCACCGTGCATGTCGATGGCGCCCCCGTCGGGGCGCTGGAGGGTGACACGCTGATGGTCGCATTGTTGAACCAGGGCAGCGTGCTGCGCCAGTCAGAGTTCGGGCCGGAGAAACGGGCCGGTTTCTGCCTGATGGGCGCCTGCCAGGATTGCTGGGTGTGGACCGAAAGCGGCGACCGCCTGCGCGCCTGTTCGACCCTGGCCGCATCGGGCCAGCGCATCCTGACCAGCCAGCCGGAGGCATCATGGCCGAACAACGCATGAGCCCAAGGGTCATTATCGTTGGTGCAGGGCCAGCCGGGACACGCGCGGCGCAAGCCTGCGTGCAGGCAGGCGTGCGCCCGATCCTGCTGGACGAGGGACGCCGCGACGGCGGCCAGATCTATCGCCGTCAGCCGGATAATTTCACCCGGCCCTATGCCAAGCTGTACGGCAGCGAGGCCGGTCGGGCCCAAGCGTTGCATGAAACATTCGATGGGCTGAAGAGCGCGATCGATTATCGCCCGGAAACGCTGGTGTGGAACATTGCTGGCGGGCAAGTCTGGACAGCGAGTGCGACATATGCGGACGCAATTCCGTTTGACGCATTATTGCTGTGCACTGGGGCGACCGATCGGCTGATGCCGGTCAAGGGATGGCAGTTTGCCGGCAGCTACAGCCTGGGCGGGTCGCAGGTGGCGCTCAAGAGCCAGGCGGTATCGATCGGGCACAATGTCGTGTTCATGGGATCGGGGCCGCTGCTCTATCTGGTTGCAAGCCAATATGTCGAGGCAGGCGCGAATGTCGTCGCTGTGCTCGATACAGCCCCCTACAGCGCGCGGATCAAGGCTTTGCCTGACCTGCTGGCGGTGCCGTCTGTGCTGTGGAACGGCGTCACGCTGACGATGAAATTGAAGCGCGCGGGCGTAGCCGTGCATAATGGCATCACGCCGCTGGAAATCATCGGCAACGCCGATAGCGGCGTGAGCGCCGTGCGTTTTCGCACCGGAGCGGGGACCGAACAGGACATTGTCTGCGACGCGGTGGCGATGGGGCATCATTTGCGCCCGGAAACGCAACTGGCCGATCTGGCGCGCTGCGCCTTCGCATTTGATCCAGGCACGCGGCAATGGCTGCCGGAGCGGGACAGCGATGGACGGTCGAGCGTGGCGGGCGTTTATTTGGCGGGCGACGGGGCCAAGATATTGGGCGCGCGATCAGCGGAAGCCAGTGGGCGGCTGGCGGCGCTGGCGGCACTGGCCGATCTGGGGCTGCCGGTGGACAAGGGCGAGATGGCGTCGCTGCGCGGCGATGTCGGCACCTATGCGAAATTTGCGCGGGGATTGGCGAAGGCTTTTCCATGGCCCTCGCATCAAGCATCGCAATTGCCCGACGATGCGATCTTGTGCCGGTGCGAGGGGGTGACCGCTGGCGACCTGCGCGGCATCATGCGCGAGACGGGCGCCAAGGAGGCAAACCGGGCCAAGGCGTTCAGCCGGGTCGGCATGGGGCGTTGCCAGGGCCGTTATTGCGGGCTGGCGGCGGCCGAGCTGATCGCGGCGGAAGCGGACATTCCCATTGAGCAGGTCGGCCGATTGCGCGGTCAGGCGCCGGTCAAGCCGCTGACCATAGCGATTGGAGACGATCAATGAGCGGGGCCAGCGATGTCATCATCGTGGGCGGCGGGCTGATGGGGTCATCGGCAGCACTTTTCCTGCGCGGCCATGGCCTGTCAGTAACCTTGCTGGAAACCGACCTGATCGGTCGGCAGGCAAGCGGCACCAATTTCGGCAATGTGAGGCGACAGGGGCGCCCCATCCATCAATTGCCGCTGGCCAATCGCGCCATTGCCATCTGGCGGAAATCGCGAGAATTATTGGGAGCCGATGTCGAATATCTCCAGTCCGGACATATCCGCGTCTGTTATCGCGACCGACCCGAACTGGTCGGTTCGATGGAGGATTATGCGGCAAATGCGCGCATGGAAGGGCTGGATCTGGAATTGGTGAGCGGCAATGTGCTGCGCGACAAATTTCCCTTTTTCGGGCCTGACGTGCTGGCCGGTTCCTATTCGCCAACGGATGGTCACGCCAATCCGCGCCTCGCCGCGCCTGCCTTTGCGCGGGCAGCGGCACGACTGGGCGCGGTGATCCATGAAAATACCCAGATTGTCGATGCGCAGAAGGTCGGGGAGGATTTCATCGTCACGGCAGCGGACGGGCGGACATTCCGCGCGCCTATATTGCTGGTGACGGCGGGCGCATGGGGCAATGCGTTGTCATCGCAATTTGGCGAGCCGGTGCCGATCGTCCCCAAAGGCCCGACCATGAGCGTGACAGAGCCGGTACCTTACGCCATTTTGCCGACGGTCGGCGTGATGACCCCGTTGGAGCAGGAGACGGTCTATTTCCGTCAGGTAGCGCGGGGCAATATCGTACTAGGCGGCAGCACGCGCGGACCATCCTTCCCCGACCAGTATCGCGCCTATGTCGAGCCGCAAAATACGGTGAGTCAGTTGAAGCATATAAGGCGGCTCGCCCCGTCGCTGGGCAGGCTCAACATCATCCGCGTCTGGTCCGGGATCGAGGGCTATATGCCCGACAGTCAGCCGGTGATGGGACCGAGCGCGACAACCAGCGGGCTATATTATGCGTTCGGCTTTTCAGGATCGGGTTTCCAGATCGGGCCGGGCGTGGGCGAGACGATGGCGGAGATCATCGCGAAGGGCGCGACCGACATCCCGACCGAACCCTATCGCGTCGAACGGTTCGCTACCCAGGCCTGACATAGACAGGCTGACATTGCCGATTGCGCGCCACGCCCTATAAGCGCGATGTCAGACAGGGCAGAAGCGCGCCGCCCTGCCTGCGCCGGGGGCAGGATGGAACAACAGGACAGCCGGGCATCGACCGGTAGTGACGAAACTTTGCGCGCGGGTCTTTTCGCGCAGCGCATCGCGGCGCTGAATGCCGCGTTGGCGCTGGCCTATTGCGTCGTCGGGTGGCTGGGCCTGAAAATGGCGATCCCGCCCGGCTATGCGACAGTAATCTGGCCGGCGTCGGGTATCGCCGTGTCCGCTATCCTGGTTTTCGGACGTACGCTATGGCCGGGCGTTGCGATCGGCGCGTTTCTTGTCAATGTCGCGATCGGCATGATGCGACTGGAAACGGCAGGCCTGCCGCTGATCCTGTCCAACGCGCTGTGTATTGCAATCGGATCGACCTTGCAGGCATTGGTCGCCGCCTGCATCGTACGTAAGCGCTTCGGGAGGCCAATCCAGTTGACGTCGGCATGGGATGTAGCGCTGATGGCGGCGCTGATCTGTCCGCTGGCCTGCGTCATCGCGCCCAGCATCGGCGTCACCATTTTGTACCTGAACCACTCCATCCCTGCGACCGCCATTGCCGAAAGCTGGGCGACATGGTGGACATGTGATCTGCTGGGGGTGTTGATCGTCACCCCGGTCATCATGCTCGGTCCCTGGAAGGGATGGCGCATATTGTGGCGCGGCGAGCCGATCGCGCATTATACCGCGACGATGAGCGCGGTCATGATGGTCATGATCGGTGGCACGTTGACCGCATGGAAGGTCACGTCCGAATTCGTCCATGACCGCAACCAGGCAAGCTTTGCCGTGCTGGCGCATGAAAATGAGCGGGCATTGCGATACCGGCTGGAAGCCTATTCCCGCAGCCTGGACGGCGCCGCGGCGCTATTTGCCGCGTCGGACGAGATAACCCCGGACGATTGGCGCGCCTATGTCGCGGCGCTGAACATGGGCACATTCCTGCCCGGTCTGAACGGCATGGGCTATATCCGTCCCGTGACACCTGCGACGCTGCCCGCGTTTATGCGCGCGCAGACGCAGCGTTTCCCCGGCTATCGCATCCATCCCGACAGCAACGCCCCCCTGCGCGGCGTGATCGCCCAGATCGAACCGATAGCCACCAACCGCGCCGCCATGGGGCTGGACATATTGGCCGAAGCCCGGCGGCGATCCGCCGCGCTGCACGCGCGCGACACCGGCAAGGCGACGATCACCCGGCGCATCATATTGGTGCAGGATGCGCAAAAGCGCCCCGGATTCCTGCTGTTGCGGCCTCTCTATCAGCCCGGCCTGCCCCATGTGACCGTGGAGGAGCGACGCAAGGCCCTGGTCGCGTGGATCTATGCGCCGTTCATCGCCAACCGCCTGATGGAGGGCTTGACGCAAAGTCAGGGACGGTCGCTGGACATCCATATTTTCGATGGTCCTGTGACGGCCGATGATGACACTATTTATGCCAGCGCTGCCAAGGGGAACCATCGACCCAAATATAGCGTAACCCGCACGCTGTTGCTGATGGAGCAGAGATGGACGGTGCGCTGGACCAGCACGCCCCAGTTTGAGCAAAGCGTATCGACGAGCGAAGGCTGGCTGGTGCTGCTTTGCGGGCTGGCGATCAGCTGGATATTCGGCATATTGACGCTGTCCTACATCCGGCGCGAAGCCTATGCGTTGCAGCAGGTGGAGATCAAGACCAGCGAATTGATGGAGCGCGAAACGGTGCTCCAGCAGGCGGTGAGCGCGCTGGAGGAAAGCGAACGGCATTTTTCCGCGCTGGCCAGCCTGTCACCTGCCGGAATTTTCCGCACGGATGATCTGGGCTTTTGCAATTTCGCCAATGACGCCTGGCTGAAAACCACTGGCCTGTCGCCCGACGCGGTCATGGGCGTTGGCTGGATGGCGGCGATCCACCCCCATGATCGTGAGAAGATACGGGCGCAATGGCGGACCGCCATGTCGCAAGGGCGGACATGGCGAGTGGAATTGCGCTTCTGCCACAGCGATGGCGGCATTTGCTGGGTCGACCTGATCTGCGGCCCGGAGGTCGATACGCAAGGGCAGTTGATCGGCCTGATCGGGGTTGGCACCGACATCACGCGGCGCAAGGATCTGGAACAGGAGAATGAGGCAGCGCTGGTGCGCGCTGAACAGGCGGCCAATGCCAAGGCCGTTTTCCTGGCGAATATGAGCCATGAGATCCGCACGCCGATGAACGGCGTTATCGGTTTTACCGAATTGCTGTTGCATGATGAGCCGCGCCATGCGCAGCGCACCAAGCTGGAGCTCATCCTGGAATCCAGCCAGTCGATGATGGAATTGCTGAACGACATATTGGATTTTTCACGGATCGAGGCGGGACAGATGGTGCTGGAACCCGAACCTGTGAACCTTCAGAAGAAGTTGCAGTCGAGCGTTGCCGCACTCCATGCGCTGGCCGAACGCAAGGGGCTGCCCGTGTCCGTCATCGTCGACCCGGCCTTGCCGCAGATGATCCTGTGCGACCGGTTGCGATTGCGCCAGATCATCGTCAACCTGTTGGCCAACGCGATCAAATTCACCCATGAAGGGCATATCATCATCCGGGCGATCAGGCTGCCCGATGCCGTGTTGCGCATAGAGGTGGAGGATACCGGCATCGGCATCGCCCATGACCGGCAGACCGCGATATTTCGGGAATTTGTCCAGGCGCATGGGGCGGCGGCACAGCGCCATGGGGGTTCGGGCCTTGGCCTGGCGATCTGCGACAAGCTGGCGCGGTTGATGGGCGGACAGGTCGTGCTGCGCAGCAATCCGGGCGAGGGCACGATCGTCGCGCTTCAGATACCGCTGGTAGCCGCAGAGGGCGAAGCGATGGCGCCCGCGCCCACCATGATGGATCCACCGGTCAGGGCCACCATCGCGCGCCGCATCCTGCTGGTCGAGGACCATGACATCAATCAGTTGCTGGTGTCGGAGATGCTGGAGCGGCTGGGCCATGAAGTCGCCATTGCCTCCAACGGTGCCGAAGCGATCGCCATGGTCGATGACGCCCATGCGCGGGGTTTGCCCTACGCGCTGGTGTTGATGGACCTGCGCATGCCGCACATGGACGGGATGACAGCGACGCGCACGTTGCGCAGGCGTGGCTATGGTCCAGACCGGCTGCCGATCATCGCGATCAGCGCGAATGCCTATGCGGACGATATTACGGCCTGTCTCGATGCGGGCATGCAGGGCCATGTGGCCAAGCCGGTCAGGATGAGCGATTTGCAGGCGGCACTGAAGCCGTGGTTGCGCGTGGAAAACGACCATCGGATGCTGACAGGATCGGCGCCGTCCCCCGAACTGGCGCGCATGTATCGCCAGCGGCTGGATAATATCGCCGCACTATTCGCCGATGCCGCCGCGCCCGATGGACTGACGAGCGAGACAAAGGCGCAGTTGCGCAACGCCATGCACCAGTTGGCCGGGACGGCCGGCCTGTTTGAGAGCGCAACGACCAGCAGCGCGCTACGCGAGATTTATGAGGCGCTGGAAGCGTGGTCCGACGAGCAATGGCGAGACCTGATTCGCGGGGCAGCCGAACGATTCACGCTGATCACAGGCCAGCCAGAAAGGGCTTTGTAACGCTACAAATGCTGGCTAGAGCTATTTAGTCCCTCTGCGGAACACCTGCCGCCGCATTTACCCATCACGGCGCTTGATGGCGGGATATAGTTGGGTTAGCGCGCATGTATAACAAATGTTTAACAAGCTGGGGTCGACGTGATACATAAGGTTTATGTCGTCGATGACGACGAACTAACATGCGTCGCGTTGCGCGACCTGCTCGAAATCGTGCCGGGGGTCGATGTCGAGATGTTTGCGTCGGGCCAGGATTTCCTCGACGCCATGCCGGTTGCTGGCGGGCTTTTGCTGATGGACGTCTATATGCCCGGCCTGGACGGGTTTGAGACAGTCGCGAAGCTGGGAGCGAGGCGCAGCCAATTTCCCACCATCATGATGTCGGGCCGGGGCGAAATCCGTCAGGCGGTGCAGGCGATGAAGATGGGCGCGATCGATTATCTGGAAAAGCCGTGTCAGCCGCAGACGCTTTATGCAGCGGTCAAGGCTGGCCTGGGCCAATTGAAAACGGTGCTTGATGACCAAAGCGCCAATACCGAAGCGCAGCAGCGCATTGCCAGCCTGACCGAGCGGGAAAGCGAACTGCTGCGCCTGCTGGTCAGCGGTATGACCAACAAGGATGCTGCCGAGCAGATGGCGATAAGCGTGAGGACGGCGGAAGCCCATCGCGCCAAGATCATGCTGAAGCTGGGCGCGGACAATTTCACCGAAGTCATGCGGCTGGCCTATGCGTCGGGCTTTGCCACGCTGAGCCCGGACAACGGCCCGCCGCCCGTGCTACAACAGGCTTAACGTTGCGGTAAGCATTTGTGCTTACGTATTTATACCAATTCGCGGGCATAACGGCGTAATGCGGGATGGCAGCATCATTTCATACCCCTTGATGCGGGTCATCCTGTTCGCCGGAGTCATGGCTTGTTCCAGCCTTGCCATGGGTCAAACAGCGAATGCCGCCTCCGGCGGCGCGGCGGTGACGATCTTGCGATCGCTATCGGCGACCCAGGAAGAATCGCTCGATTTCGGGCGTATTCTTCCTGCGGCGCAGGACGGGATCGTGACGGTGCGGCCTGATGGCGGGACCGATTGCAGCGCCGCAATGCTGTGCCTGGGCAAAGGGAAGCCTGCCCTGTTCCGGTTGACGGGCTCAGACTCGTCATTGTTCGTATCGATCGACCCGGCAGTCGCGATGATGGGACCGGATGCCGCGAGTCTGATGGTGACCCTGTTGCCATCCGGGCCTGTGGCGACGGCGAGTCGCGCTGGGGCATCCTATGCGGTGGGTGGACAGATGATCGTGACGGCGGGGACGCCGCCGGGCAGCTATGCCGGGCAATATAATATTAGCTTTGAATATCAGTAATTTAGGATATATTCCCTGGTCATTTCGATGGTTAATGGCGGCTTTACCATGCCCATTAGCCTTAGATAGACGGACATTTCCTATCCATGCCTCTGTCGGAGCTGGAATGCCGACGCTGACCAAGGGGTATATCACATGACCAATAAATCCGTTCAGGCCCTGGGCCTGACTGCCATGCTGTTTGCGGGCGCTGCGCTCTCGATCGAACCGGCCCACGCTGCATCCGCCACGGGCGATGCGACGGTTAAGATCCTGCGCGCCATCACCGTCACCAAATCGTCGGACCTGGACTTTGGCAAGATCGTGCCGTCGGCCGCTGCTGCGACCGTCGCCATCGCCGAAGACAATAGCCGCGTGTGCGGCAGCGGCCTGTCCTGCTTCGGCACCACCACCGCGGGCGCCTTTGCCGTCGTCGGCGCCGCGAATGAGACCGTGACCGTGGCGATCGACAATCCGTCGATCACGCTGACCGATGGCGGATCGAACAGCATGGCGGTGTTGCTTGCCACGACGACGTCGGCAATGACCCTGTCCGGCACGGGCGATGGCAGCTTCAAGGTTGCCGGCACGCTCAATGTCGGCGCCAATCAGGCCGCCGGCACCTATTCGGGCCAATATGCGGTTTCGGTTTCCTATCAGTAAATCACGGTCGGCGGGGGCGGCGCATAAGCGCCGCACCCACGCCGATGCCGAAGGGAGGACGGGGCAATGCGTGCAATATCCGCCATGGCGGCGATTGCCCTGAGCCTGTCCCCCCTGCCCGGCCATATGGCCCATGCCGACACGCGCAAGCAGGCGCCGATTGTCGAGGCGGCCACAGACATCAGTTTCGGGACGATCGCCGCCAGCGCTGCCGGCGGCACGATAGAGCTGACGCCATCTGGCACTGTGCGCTGCTCAGCAGGGCTGCAATGCCTGGGCGGTGAGCGGGCCGGGCTATTCTATGTCACCGGTCCCAAAGATTATATGGTCGGCATCATGCTGGCCCCTGCGCAACTGACCAACGGCCGTGGCGAAAGCATGACGGCCCTTCCCAAAGCGTCGCAATCGACGATGGTGCTGGATCCTGGCAAGCGCAAAAACAAGTTTAGCGTCGGCGGCAAGCTGACCCTGTCGGCGGCGCAGCCCGAAGGCGCGTACACCGGCAGTTATGAAGTGATGGTCGAATATTTCTGACCCCACTCCGCATGGTTAGCGAGTTGCTAACCTATTTTCGTCATCTTTGCCCATTGCGGCCCGCTGGACACGAAGCCGCTGACATGGGGTAATGATATGAAATGCACAATGATGATGGCGGCGATTGTCGCCAGCCATGCGCTTGCGCCGACCATGGCGCAGGCTGCCGCCGGCGACCTGCTGGTCGCGCCGACCCGCCTGATCATGGGCGCCAATAGCGGCGGCGAGGTCGTGGTCAACAATACCGGCGACAAGGCGACGACATATCGCATATCGCTGGTGCTGCGGAAGATGACCGAACAAGGCACGATCGAATCGGTCGATGAGGCCACTGCGTCGCAGCGCGATGCCGCAGCGCTGGACCTGATCACTTATGCACCGCGCAAAATCACGCTGGCGCCGCAACAGTCGCAGACGGTTCGGATCGGCGTGCGGGTGCCGCCGACCATGCCGGGTGGCGAATATCGCGCGCACCTGCTGTTCCGCGCGGTGCCTGACGTCGCCGATGCCGCCGCGCCGCAACCTGCCGCTGACGGTATGTCGATTAGCCTGACGCCAATTTACGGCGTCACCATTCCCGTCATCGTGCGCGTGGGCGAGCCGAAAGGCAGCGCCAGCCTGAACAACGCCCGTCTGAGCGTACAGGAGGGACAGGCGCAACTGGACGTCGACCTGATGCGTGCGGGCGAACGATCCGTCTATGGGACGCTGGAATTGATGCAGGCCGACGGTAAAACGCCGATCGCCACGATCAAGGGGATCGCCGCCTATCCGGAAGTGGCGCAGCGGCACATCATGCTGCCGGTGGACCGGGCTGCGCTGGCACGCGTGAGCGGGCCGCTCAAGGTGCGGTTCGTCGAGACGGACCCCGCGGCGGGCGGCGCAGTGAGCGAAACAGCCGTGGCGCGACCCTGACACCAGACCACAGGTCCATATCCCATGAACGCGCGGCCCCGGCTGTGGCGTGTTTTGCTGTCATGCCTGCTGGTCCTGCTGCTGTTGCGCGCGGGGCCGGCGATGGCAGCGGCCGCCCTGCTGTCCGCCGACGACGCGCTGTTGTTCGATGCGCGGGTCGGGTCATTGTCCGTCGGCAACGGCATTCGCGGCTTCACGGTCGAGGATGCCATCTGCCTGGATATGGGCGATGTGATCGAGGCACTGAAGATTGCCGTGGTGCCGAGCGAGGACAAGCGCCGGGCACAAGGTTGGGCTTTTGACGAGGCGCGGCATATCGCCATCGACCGCGATACTGGCGAGGCGCGGTTCGGGACGGAATATATGCGGCTGGGCGCAAATGACATTCATGACAGCCGGTCGGGATGGTGCGTTGATACCCAGGCGCTGGGCCGATGGCTGGGCGTTACATTTGATGCCGACACGACCAACGCGATCCTGACCATCACGTCCCCCGCGCCGCTGCCCATCGAAGCCGCGTTGCGCCGGACAGCGGCGGCCGAGCGGCTGGCGACGAAAACGCAACCACAGACAGCGGGGCTGGAGAAGCACCGCTTCCCCTATCGGCTATGGCGCATGCCCGCGCTCGATGCATCATTGGCCGCCGGGTGGCAGCGCGACGCGAAGGGCGCGCAGGTGCGAACGACACGATATGAAATGCTGGCGTCGGGCGAACTGGCCTATGCGTCTGCCGAAGCGCGGCTGGCGTCCGATGCGAACGCCATGCCGGACAGTTTGCGGCTGCGTCTCTACCGGGCCGATCCCGACGGGCAATTGCTGGGGCCGTTGGCCGCGACTCAGGCGGCCATCGGGGATGTGGACAGTTTTGCCATCCCCCTTGTTGCCGGATCAGCCAGTGGACGCGGCGTGGCGCTGACCAACCGGCCGCTCGATGCCATTGGCGAATTTGACAAGGTGGCGCTGACTGGCCTGCTACCGCAGGGGTGGGACGCGGAACTCTATCGCAACGGCGAATTGCTCCGCGTGGTCCCGGCGGATGCGGATGGACGCTATGCCTTTCGCGATATTGCGTTGCGCCATGGCGTCAATGTGCTGGAAGTCGTCCGCTATGGCCCGCAAGGGCAGGTCAGACGTGAACGGCGAGTCTATAATATCGCGGCGCAATCGCCGGGGCCGGGCGAGACCTGGTGGTCCACCAACATCGTGCAGGGCAATCATGATCTGCTGCGTTTCGGCACGAGTCGGCAAACCCCGGCATCGGGATGGCGCGGCAGCATGGCCGTCGACCATGGACTGGGCCGGGGAACGTCGATCGGCGCCGCGATCGTACGTGCGCCCTCATCAGATGGCAGCGCCGATTATGGCCATCTAAACCTGCGCGGCGGGTTGGGTGGAATGCTGGGCGAAGTGTCCTGGGCAGGCCGCAGGGGCGGCGGATCGGCCATGCGCGCTTCTGTCGTGGGCGATCTGTTCAAGACCAGCATAGCGGTAGAGGCTGTCCATAATCGCGGGTTGCGATCCGAACGGATGGACCCTGCACTGCGGTCCTATGTCGGGGTAGCGCTCGACCGGCCGGTCCATGCAGCCGGTCTGATCCTGCCACTGCATTTCGACCTGCGCTCGACCCGGCAGCAGAGCGGACAGGGGGTAGAGGCGAATGGCCGCCTGTCGGTTGCGACGCGCAGCGTGGCAGCCAGTCTGGTGGGTGGATGGAGCCGGTTCCAGTCGAGCGACGGCATGGCCCGCGAGAGTGCGACAGCCGGGCTGCTGGTCAGCGGGCGGGCCGGCAAGGTGAGGTTGCGGGGCGAGGTCCATTGGCGACTGAAGCCCGATCCCACGTTGATGGGGGTCCAGCTGACCGCGAACCGGGCGCTGGGGGCAACCGACATGGTGCAGATTTCCGCCAATTATGCGGCGGGCGAGAAAAAGGTCGCGATCGATGCGGCCTATGCGCGCGATTTCGGCCCGGCGGCGCTGACGCTGAACCTGTCGGGCGACAGCCGCCGGGCGGTGGCGATCGGCCTGGGACTGACGTTCAGCGTAGGCCCAGGCGCGAACGGACGGTTTGGCCGGGTACGTTCCGCGTCGCAGGCGCGAGGCGGCGGATTGCTGGTGCGAGCCTTTCGCGATCTGGACGGCAATGGACGGCGCGATGCGGGCGAACCGCCCTTTGCCGACCCGGTCGGGGTACTGGTGAACGATCTGCCGTTACCCGCCCGGTTGCGCGGGGAAGAGGCACGGGACATCGAGCTGGACGGGCTAAGCCCCGCTACCCCGATCAAGATTGCGCTGGACGAAGCATCATTGTCCGATCCGTTCGATATACCAAGCAATCCGGGCGTCCTTGTGACCCCGCGCGCTGGGCTGCACGAAGTGGTCGAACTGGGCGTATCGCCTTCAGCCTCGGTCGAAGGGACGCTGGCGATGAACGGGCGGGCGCTGGCGGGCGAGACGATCGAGTTGCTGACGATGGATGGTACAAGCGCCTATCGCGCGCGCACGGAGTTTGACGGCATGTTCAGTTTCGAGCGGGTTCGGTACGGCCGCTATCGGCTGAAGGTGGCGCAGGGCCGCCACCCACAGGTCGAGCAGATCGTCGAACTGGGCCAAGCCCGCAGCATGGCGCGGCTGGGCGTCATCGATGTCGGCACTGTGCAGCGCATGGCGGCGCGCTGATCAGAATTCGACGAGCGCCACCTTGGTCTTGAGATTGGCGACATAGGCTTCGCGGCCCAGATCCTTGCCGATGCCAGATTGCTTGAAGCCGCCCGTCGGCAGGATGAAGTCGTTGCTGCGGCCATAGCGGTTGACCCAGACAGTGCCGGCCTCCAGCGCGCGGGTGGCGCGCAGGGCGCGGCTGAGGTCGCCGGTATGGACGCCCGCGGCCAGCCCATAATTGCTGTCATTGGCCAACGCATAGGCTTCCCCTTCGTCGGCGAAGGTCTGGACGGTCAGCACCGGTCCGAAAATCTCACTCTGCACCGCCTCACTATGCTGCGCAGCATTTTGCAGCAACGTGGGCAGGAAATAGCTGCCATCCTGCGGCGCCGTGGCGCGTGTACCGCCCGCAAGCACCTGTGCGCCATCAGTGACGGCGCGCTGAACGATACCGTCGATCCGATCGAGCTGGCCATCGGAGATGATCGGGCCAAGCGTACTGTAGCTGGCCCAGGTTGGTCCCGGCTTGTGCGCCGCAAAGGCCGCCATGATGCGATCGATGACCTGATCGGCAACCTTGTCCTGCACCAGCAGGCGCGACCCTGCGACGCAGACCTGCCCGGCATTGAGCGTGATCGCGCGCGCGACGATGGCGGATGCCTTGTCCAAGCCTGCATCGGCGAAGATGATCTGCGGGCTTTTGCCGCCCAGTTCCAGCGTCACCGGCTTGGGGCCGGTCTGGGCGCAGGCGGTCATGATCGCCGCGCCCGTCGCGGTTGACCCGGTGAAGGTGACCTTGGCGATCTCAGGACGCCGCACCAGCGGATCGCCAACGCTTCGTCCGTCACCCTGAACGATGTTGAAAATGCCGGCGGGCAAGCCAGCCTCGATCGCCAGTTCCGCCAGCCGCACGATGCTGAACGGCGTCATTTCCGACGGCTTCAGCACGATGCTGTTGCCTGCCGCGATGGCGGGCGCGATTTTCCATGCGGCCATGACCAGCGGCAGGTTCCACGGCGCGATCGCAGCGACCACGCCATAGGGTTCGTGGATGGTAAGGCCCAGCTTGTCCGGTGTGGTCGATGCGACTTCGCCGCCAATCTTGTCCGCCCATTCGGCAAAGAAGCGGACGGTTTCAGCGGTATAGCTCACGTCCCAGGCGCGAATTTCGTGCATCATGCGCGTGGAGCCAAGCGCCTCCAGCGGTGCGAGCGTTTCCATGTCGCCATCAATAAGGTCAGCCCAGCGGCGCAGCACCCGCATCCGACCGCGCGGGTCAGTCTGCGCCCAGCCGCTGCTTTTATAGGCGCGCTGCGCGTCCTCGACCGCCTGCGCCAACTGCGCATCATCGACACTGTCGAGATCGGCATAGATCCGCCCGTCCGAGGGGCGCCGCACGGGAATCGCCTGTCCGCGCCCGACAACACGCCGTCCCCCGATAAAATTGCTGCCCTGCGGCAAGACGATGAGATCGGGGTTGAAAATGTCCACAGCGCAGCTTTCCTTCATGCAGGCTGGACGAGAGAATATGGATCGCGCGCGGCATGTGTTGCAGTTGCGGGGGAAAATCTGCGCGATAATCTTCCAAAAACGGGCCGAAGGCAGCAGCCAATGCTTGGACACGCCGATTAATACCGATCCAAGTGATTCCTTATCTGGGCAGGCGGACGACCCATTTCCGCCGGGGAGCAAGATGCATGGCGACAGACATAGAGGCGATGGTGGACCTGCGGGCGATGACCGTGGACGATCTGCCCGCTGCGCACGCGCTTTCCAGCGAACAGAAGTGGCCGCACCGGATCGAGGATTGGGACATGCTGCTCAGCCTTGGCTTTGGTTATGTGGCGGAACGTGACGGAGAGGTTATCGGCACGGCCATGGCGTGGTTGTACGGGACCGACGCGGCGACGCTGGGGATGGTGATCGTATCGCCGGCAGCGCAGGGCATGGGGCTTGGTCGCCGGTTGATGGAGGCGGTGATGGCCGATCTTGGCGACCGTACGATCCTGCTCAACGCCACGGATGAGGGCGCGCCGCTCTATCGCAAGCTTGGCTTTGAACCGGTCGGCCCGGTGTTCCAGCATCAAGGGGCTGCCTTTGCCGTGCCGGTCGCCGAACTCATCCCCGACGAACGGGTGCGGCCATTGGGGGCGAAGGATATGCCGACGCTCCATGATCTGGCGCGGCAGGCGAGCGGCATGAACCGGGACACGCTGCTGGATGCTCTGGTGCCAGGCGCGCAAGGCGTGGTGCTGACGCGCGCCAATGAACCGGTGGGCTTTGCCCTGTTCCGCCGTTTTGGCCGCGGCTATGTCGTCGGGCCGACGGTGGCCCCGGACACTGGCGGCGCAAAGGCGCTGATTTCCCACTGGCTCGGATCGAACAGCGGGATTTTCTGTCGGCTCGACGTGCCGGAAGAAAGCGCGCTGAGCAACTGGCTCGATGAATTGGGCCTGCCCTGCGTCGGCCGGGTGATGCGCATGGTGCGCGGGCCGATGCCGCAGACAGACCCCTTGATCAAAGTCTTCTCTCTCACGACACAGGCGCTCGGATGACTCTTTCCCTTTCCAACCCCGCCCTTTTCGTCGAACGCGCCTATATTGGCGGCGCGTGGGTCGGCACAGCGTCCGGTGCGACCGTGCCGGTGGACAATCCCGCGACCGGCGCGATCATCGGCACCGTGCCCGATTGCAGCGCGGCTGATACCCAGGCGGCGATAGATGCGGCAGAGGCCGCCTTCCCGGCGTGGAAGGCGCGGACGGCAAGCGATCGCGCGGCGATGCTGGAGCGTTGGCATGCGCTGGTGATGGACAATCTGGTCGATCTGGGCCGGATCATGACCGCCGAACAAGGCAAGCCGACCGCGGAAGCCGAGGGCGAAATTCGCTACGCTGCAAGCTTTATCAAATGGTTCGCCGAAGAAGCCCGGCGGATTGACGGCGGCATCATCCCCGCCCCCGAAGCCAATCGCCGCATATTGGTGATGAAGGAGCCGGTTGGGGTATCGGCGGCGATCACGCCATGGAATTTCCCCTCTGCCATGATCACGCGCAAATGTGCGCCTGCACTGGCGGCCGGTTGCCCGGTGGTGGTCAAGCCGTCAGAACTGACGCCCTATAGCGCGCTGGCCATGGCAAAGCTGGCGGAAGAAGCAGGTTTCCCGGCAGGCGTGTTCAACGTCGTCACCGGCCTTCCGACAGCGATCGGCGGTGCGCTGACCGCCAGTCCTGTAGTGCGCAAATTGTCCTTCACCGGATCGACCCGCGTAGGCGCTTTGCTGATGCGGCAGTGCGCCGACACGATCAAGCGGGTCAGCTTCGAACTGGGTGGCAATGCGCCGTTGATCATATTCGATGATGCCGACATCGATCTGGCCGTTGCCAGCGCGATGGTCAGCAAATTCCGCAATGCCGGCCAGACCTGCGTCTGCGCCAATCGCATTCTGGTGCAGGACGGCGTTTATGACCAGTTTGCCGAGAAGCTGGCCAAGGCCGTGTCGGCGCTGAAGGTCGCACCGGGCGACATGCAGGGTAGCACCATCGGGCCGCTGATCAACACTGCCGCCGCCGAGAAGGTGAAGGCGCATGTCGACGACGCGCTGTCGCACGGCGCGACCCTGTTTGCGCAAGCGCCCGAAGGTGCGACAGGTGAGCGCTTTGCCCGCCCCGTCGTCCTGACAGGCGCGACACGGGACATGCGGCTGGCGGAAGAAGAGACGTTCGGCCCGGTCGCGCCGCTGTTCCGCTTCACCCATGAGGATGAAGGGATCGAACTGGCCAACGCCACCAGCTATGGCCTTGCCAGCTATTTCTATACCGAAAATCTGCATCGCGCCTTCCGCGTTGCCGAGCGGCTGGAGGCGGGCATGGTTGCGCTCAATACCGGTTCGATCGCTATGGAAGTCGCGCCGTTCGGCGGGGTCAAGATGTCGGGTCTGGGCCGAGAGGGGGCCCATGCGGGGATTGAGGAATATCTGGAGACAAAAGCGTTCCATATCGGCGGGCTGAAGATCTAGAGCCACCCGTCCCGCCCGCTTAGCCCAGTTCCCGCCGTCGCTGGCACACGTCCCTCGTAAAGGAGGCATCATGCGCAACTATAACATCTCCGTCATCCCCGGCGACGGCATTGGCAAGGAAGTCATGCCCGAAGGCATCCGCGTACTGGAGCGGGCGGCGAGCCTCTATGGCTTCACGATCGGCCAGAAATGGCAGGATTTCGCCTGCTGCGATTATTACGCCAAACATGGCCAGATGATGCCGGACGACTGGAAGGAGCAGATCGGCAAGCCTGACGCGATCTTCTTTGGCGCGGTCGGCTGGCCAAACACGGTGCCAGATCATATTTCGCTGTGGGGATCCTTGCTCCAGTTCCGGCGGGAATATGATCAATATGTCAATCTGCGCCCTGTTCGGTTGATGCCCGGCGTCCCCTGTCCGCTGGCCGGCCGCGAGCCGGGTGACATTGATTTCTGGGTGGTGCGCGAAAATACCGAGGGCGAATATAGCTCGGTCGGCGGCAAGATGTTTCCAGGCACCGATCGTGAGATCGTGATCCAGGAGACGGTGATGACCCGTCACGGCACCGACCGGGTATTGCGCTATGCTTTCGATCTGGCCACCACGCGCGAGCGCAAGCATGTGACGTCCGCCACAAAGTCGAACGGCATCGCCATCACCATGCCCTGGTGGGACGAGCGGGTGGAGGAGATGGCCAAAAATTACCCGACCGTCACCCATGATAAATATCATATCGACATTCTGACGGCGCAATTCGTGCTGAACCCCGATCGTTTCGACGTCGTGGTGGCGTCCAACCTGTTTGGCGACATATTGTCGGACCTTGGCCCGGCCTGCACCGGAACGATCGGCGTGGCACCGTCGGGCAATATCAACCCGGATGGCACCCACCCGTCGCTGTTCGAACCGGTCCATGGCTCGGCGCCCGACATCGCCGGCAAGGGCATTGCCAATCCCGTAGGCCAGATCTGGTCGGCGGCGATGATGCTGGAGCATCTGGGCGAGGCGGATGCCGCTGCTGCCATCATGCGCGCGGTCGAAACGGTATTGGCCGAACCTGCCCTGCGGACAGGCGACCTGAAGGGCAAGGCCAGTACCGAGGAATGTGGCAAGGCCATTGCCGACGCGCTGGCCTGAGCGGGACCGGCGCGGCACAATATGCCGCGCCGTTTCGCCAATACGGCCCCGGCAGGCTTGTAAACGGGTCGATTGAGACTTTCCCGCTGCGTCACAAGGATAGGCTGCGTCCCATGACCACCATGGCGAGCACCCCCAAGATGCACCAATCCAACCGTAACCTGCTGGACATCGACCGCGATCATCTGATTCATTCGGTCACTTCCTTCCGCGCCCATGAAGCGCGCGGCGCGACCATGTTGCAAAGCGGCAAGGGCATGTGGCTGACCGATATGGACGGCCGCGAAGTGCTAGATGCCTTTGCCGGGCTGTGGTGCGTCAATGTCGGCTATGGCCAGGACAGCATCGTCGAGGCGGCAGCAGAGCAGATGCGACGCCTGCCCTACGCGACCGGCTATTTCCATTTCGGTTGCGAGCCTGCCGCGCGGCTGGCCGAGCGTCTCGTCGCTCTGTCGCCGGAGGGGCTGGAGCATGTCTATTTTACGCTGGGCGGGTCGGATGCGGTGGACTCGGCGATCCGCTATATCACCCATTATTACAATGCCATCGGCAAGCCCGCCAAGAAACAGTGCATCGCGCTGGAGCGGGGCTATCATGGATCTAGCAGCACCGGCGCGGGCCTGACGGCGCTCGCCAACTTCCATCGTAACTTCGATCTGCCGCTGCGCTGGCAGCATCATATCAGCTCGCCCTACCCCTATCGCAGCGATCTGGAAGGGGACGATGCAGCGATTATCGCCCGGTCGGTTCAGCAGTTGAAGGACAGGGTCGCAGAACTGGGCGCGGACAATGTCGCTGCCTTCTTCTGCGAGCCGATACAGGGCTCTGGCGGCGTCATCGTGCCGCCAGTCGGCTGGCTCAAAGCCATGCGTCAGGCGTGCGACGAACTGGATATTTTGCTGGTCGCCGACGAAGTGATCACCGCCTTTGGCCGCACCGGGCCAATGTTCGCCTGCGAAGCGGAGGGCGTGACGCCAGACCTTATGACCGTCGCCAAGGGTTTGACCTCCGGCTATGTGCCGATGGGCGCGGTGCTGATGTCCGACAAAGTCTATCAAGGCATTGCCGATGGCGCGGCCGCCGATGTCGTGATCGGCCATGGCGCGACCTATTCGGGCCATCCGGTGAGCGCGGCGGTAGGGCTGGAAGTGTTGCGGCTTTATACCGAAGGCGGGATATTGGCGAACGGCCAGAAGGTCGCAGCGCGATTCGATGCCGGGCTGGCCGGGCTGGCTGACCATCCGCTGGTGGGCGATACGCGTGGACGCGGCCTGCTAGGTGCGATCGAGCTGGTGGCGGACAAAGGCACGAAAGCGCGGTTTGACCCGGCGCTCAAGGTCGCCGACCGCCTGTTCAACGATGGATATGCCAATGGCGTCATCTTCCGCGCTTTTGCCGACAATATCATCGGCCTGGCTCCGGCGCTGTGCGCAACCGATGCCGAGATGGACGAGATATTCGCGCGTATCAGGAAAACGCTCGACGGCTTGCTCGAACAGGCAGATATTCGCGCGACGCTGGGATAAATATAAGGGGGAACAAGGACATGTTGGGCGGACCCAGACTGGACAGGATCGACCTGAAAATCCTGACGCAGCTACAGCAGTCGGGCCGGATCACCAATGTCGAGCTGGCCGATGCCGTCGGCCTGTCCCCCAGCCCATGCCTGACCCGCGTCAAGCGACTGGAGAAAGCGGGCTATATCACCGGCTATGGCGCACATATCAATTTGCACAAGCTGGGCGAATTTCTGACCGTCTTTACCGAGGTGACGCTAACCGAACATCGGTCGGGCGACTTTTCCCGGTTTGAAACCCGCATCCGCAAACTGGACGAGATTGTCGAATGTCATCTGGTCAGCGGCGGATATGATTATCTGTTGAAATTCGTGACCCGCGGGGTCGGCCATTATCAGTCGATCATCGAAGGTATGCTGGAAAGCGATTATGGCATCGAAAAATATTTCAGCTATGTCGTGATCAAATCGCCCTTCATCAAACATCATTACCCGATCCAGCATCTGTTTGGCGAGCAACGCTAGGATTGGAAGCGGAAGCTTGTTGATTGATTATGCATGACATCACCGACCTGATCGAACCGCTCGTTGCGTTCCGCCGCGACATTCACGCGCACCCTGAACTCGGCTTTTGCGAGCATCGCACGGCGGGACGGATAGCCGAGCAGTTGCGCGCGCTGGGGCTCGAAGTGCATGAAGGGATCGGGCGTACGGGCGTGGTCGGCGTGCTGCGCAACGGCACGTCGGGACGCAGTATCGGGCTGCGGGCGGATATGGACGCACTGCCGATCGAGGAGCAGACCAACCTGCCCTGGGCCAGCAAGACGCCTGGAACCTTCCATGGTTGCGGCCATGACGGGCATGTCGCGATGCTACTGGGCGCGGCCCAGCAGCTGACGCGCAGCCGCAATTTCGACGGGACGGTCCATTTCTTCTTCCAGCCAGCCGAAGAAGGACAAGGCGGTGCGCGCGAAATGGTGCAGGAGGGACTGTTCGAGCGTTTCCCGTGCGAGCGCGTGTTCGGTCTGCATAACTGGCCCGATCTGCCTGCCGGCACGATCGCGACCCGGCCGGGCCCGATCATGGGCGCGGCCGACAAGTTCGAAATCCTGCTTGAAGGACGCGGCGGCCATGCCGCGATCCCGCAGGATACGCCCGATGCCATATTGGCCGCAGCGACGCTGGTGACGCAATTGAACGCGATCATATCGCGCCGGATCGCGCCGACCGCGTCGGCCGTGCTGTCGATCACGCAAATCCATGGGGGGCATACCCATAATGTGATCCCCGCCGAAGTCCGTATCGGCGGCACTGTGCGGACGTTCGATGAGCAAGTGCAGGACAGGATCGAAGCATCTATCCGCGAGATTGCGGCAGGCGTGGCACTGGCCAACGGATTGAGCGCGAGCGTCGATTATCAGCGTTACTATCCCGCGACGATCAATGATGCGCAGGCGGCGCAGGAAGCGCTCGACGCGGCAGCGACCGTCGGCGTCGCGCAGCTCGCACCCGACCCCGCCTTCACATCGGAGGATTTCGCCTTCATGCTGAAAGCCTGCAAGGGTGCCTATATCTGGCTGGGTCAGGCAAAGCCTGAGGGTGGCGCGCCACTCCATAACCCCCATTATGATTTCAACGATGATGTGCTGGGGCTGGGTATCCGGCTGCATGTCGCCCTGGTCGAACGGCATTTGGCGATTTAGGGCTGTAGTAACATATCAGCCTTCGATCGAAACGATAGGAGCAGCGGACGAAGAGGGCCTGCCCTATCGCGAAATGACTGGCGGTTGGTAGCCAGTCCGTTGGGCTGAAAGCCTCTTTGAATTCCCTCAGGCCGGCACGACTCCCGGCCCATATCGTGTCGGCACGCCAGGACGCGCCGGCCTTGTATGAGCCGGGATGCGTTGCGCTTACCGGATCGTCAATTGCACGCCGACCGTTCGTGGCGCGTCAACCAGGGCACTGATGCTGCCGGGTGCGAGCGGGATCGACTGCTTATATTGCGTAGTCAGCTTGTCGGTCAGGTTCTTGCCGACCAGCGCCACTTCCCAACGACCATCCTGCGGCCCGAACCCAATGCGCAGGTCGACCTTGGTATAGCCGCGCTGCTCCAGCAGCGGGTCGGCGGTAGCCGCCATGAAATAGCGTGACGTGAAATAGACCAAGGGATCGACCGTCAGACTGTAATTGCCGACCGGGATAGACGCCCGTGCGCCGACATTTCCGCTCCATTCCGGCGCGTTGGTGCGCCGTTTGCCCGACAGATCCTGAGTACAGCCCCCGCCGACTTGCGCCAGTGCCTGGATAGTGCAGGCACCGTTGGGATAATCGGTATATTTGGCGTCGAGATAGGCAACACTGGTATTGAGCGTGAGCCAGGAGGTTGTGCGCAGACTGGCATTGAACTCGACACCTTGCGAGCGCGATGCGCCGACATTCTGCACCAGCGAGGTGATGGTCCCGTTGGGCTGAAGTTGAAGACTGGTTTCCTGCAGGTCCTTATAGTCGCTGCGATAGAATGTCAGGTCCATGTTCAGCCGCCGGTCAAGGAAGCTGCCCTTTATACCCAGTTCATAGGCGTTGACCGTTTCCGGCCCGAAATCCTCGTTCTGCGCCCCAAAGCTATAGCCGCCAGCCTTAAAGCCGTTGGCATAGCTTGCGTATATCATGACGTCGCGCGACAGATCATATTGAATGCTTGCGGACGGCATGAATTTATTGTCGGTCCGCTCCGGGCGCGCAAAGTCCGCGGTATTGGTGGCCAAGAGCCGCGCCACAATTGCTGTCTGGGCGGGGGAAAGGCTCTGAAATCCCTCGAACGAGGCGAGATTGTCGCCCAGTCCTGGCGCGGCCGTACGATGGGCACGCTTCTGGATGCTGGAGTAACGAGCGCCCAGATTGATCCGGAAATGCTCGATCGGACGGATGGTCGCGGACGCGAAACCCGACCAGGTCGTATCATTTTGCGTAATGATATTGTTACCGGCGAATAATGTGGAGGCATTGAAAGTGCCCGTGGTGTCGCGCGCGCCAAAGGGCTGGAACGAAAAACCAACAACTGTTCGCGTGCTCAACCGACCATGCGAGGCATAGCCGCCAATCATATATTCCAATGTGCCGCCGGTGGCAGACTGATAGCGAATTTCCTGGCTCACTTGGCGATAACGTTCGTCCTGACGCGTGGGATAGCCATTGGTCCCGCCAATCGCATCGGTCAGCGGGAATGGAATGCCCTGCCCCAAGTTCGTGGTGTGATGCCAGAAATAGCCGGAGATCATGTTGATCGATCCGCTGCCGACGTCGACACTGTTCGTCCATGCACCTTCAATGAAGTCATAGTTGGTTTGAGTAGGGCCGGTCGCAGAATGATAATCGAGCGTGTCGTCAATGTTGCCGCCATTCTGATTGAGATAGCGATTGCAGACATTGATCGGGGCGAGCGCGAAGCCCGGCGGAGGAGGACAGTTGATGACTTGGTACATCCCTGAACCACGGGTGCGCGAGCGCGCGCCGTCTATCCGCAAGTCCGACCGGAAGTCGCTGTCCGGCTCCCATTTGAGAGCGATACGTCCCTGGGCCGTGCGGTCATGCGGCCCATCTTCGCCGGTATTGCTGCTTTTGATATATCCGTCGCTACCCGACACGCGACCAGCAATGCGGGCGCTGAGCGATGGGCTGAGCGGCGCGTCCACCCCCATCTGCACATCATATTCCTGGGTCGAGGGAACATAGGTCGCAACCGCATTGTAATTCAATTCTTCGCCTGGCTTTCGCGTGACGATGTTCAGCGCACCGGCAATCGCGTTCGCCCCGAAGAAGGTTGTCTGCGGTCCCTTGAGCACCTCGACCCGTTCAAGGTCAAACAAGGCTGCGCGAGTGGAGCGCGAACGGCTGCGATAGACGCCGTCGACAAAGGTTGCGACCGACTGTTCGAAGCCGGGATTGGGCCCTGACCCGACGCCCCGGATCGTGATCGCATTGGCGATGGTGCCGGTCGAAATCCGTACGTTGGGCAGGCGTACCGCCATGTCATTCAGGCTGGTGATGTTCTGGCGTTGCAGCGTCTCGCCGCCGACGACCGAAACGGCGACTGGCACGTCCTGCAGTCGCTGTTCGCGGCGCTGGGCCGTTACGACGATTTCGCCGTCGGCATTTTGCCCTGCCGCATCTGCCTGCGCAAACGCTGGCGTCGTTAGCAAAGCACAGATGGCAGTTCCCAAAAGCAGATGGCTTTGTGAGATAATTTTCATCACTCCCTCCCAATATTTATTTGGATATAATGTCTATTATTAAAATTATATAATATGACTCATAAGATTATTATTATTATATGTATTGCGATTTATAATTCTATTTGGCTAGATCTATCGATTGAAGATCTTTGCCGATTATGAGAGGGCCGCTGTAATTCGCCCTTATTTCTTGTTCGACAACCTGCGTGGATTGAGGGGTCAGGAAGCCCGCGATGTGCATCAGAACCAGCTTCTTGACCCCAGCCTTGGCGGCGAGCTTGCCAACTTCCTGCGGCGTCAGATGTTCGAGCGTCATGTGCGCGGCAAGTTCGGTGCGAACTGATCCGCTGTTGTCCACAGGCGCCGCGTCGACGCGCGGCGGCAGGACTTCGCTGACCAGAATGTCGGCACCTTTCGCCAAGGCAGCGACGGCGTCACTTGGTCCTGTATCGCCAGTGAACACCACTGATCCGCTGAGCGTATCGAACCGATAGGAATAGCTTTTGTCGACCTTGCCGTCAGGCCCGACGGACTTGTGCCCGAAATGCGAGTTCTCGACCGCCGTAACCCTGACCTTGTCGTCAGAATAGATCAGGCCCGGCTGTTTGTCGTGACCGACAAAGCGCGTCTTGGCCTGTGGCAGGCTAGGGATGCCGGCGCGAAAAATCCGCTCCGACACGCTTAGATAGCGCAGCGCTGCGTCGACCAGGAATTCGGTCGCGGGCGGACCATAGATTTCGACCGGCGGCCCTTTGGCGCCGCGAAGCCCCGTACCGATCCAGTTGAGCGACATCAGCGGTTCCAGTCCCGCCGTATGGTCGAGGTGATGATGCGTGATGAAGATTGTTCGCAGCGCGCCAATTGGAAATCCGGCCGCTACAAACTGATGCGCGGTACCCGCGCCCGCGTCGATCAGGTAGGGCGTGCCGCCGATGACGAGCAGGGAAGCAGGCTCCGACCGCTCAAGGTCGACCACCGGACCACCCTTAGTTCCCAACAGGATGATCCTGTCCTGCTTGGTCGGCGTTGCAGCGGAGGGCTGAGCCGTCGCGGCCCCTGACATTGCGGCAAAGGCAGTAGCCGCGAGCAACAAAAAGCGTGTCATTCCTTGATCTCCGGACGAAATCCCTGGTTGGGGCGCGGGCCCCCTGATGGTCGGAACCGGACCGGGCCATCACATGCGGGCCCGGCCTTGTTCCAGTGGAGCATCACGATGATTTGGCCGTGCCGACCGTCACTTTCTCTATCTCACACCCGCAGGTCCGCGGCCCGGTGCGATCGTCCAGCGCTGGCCGCCCGATAATCGCTTCGCCGGCAAGGATGCGAATGATGCGATCGACAGGTGCAGTCTGGGTCACCTTACCGTCGACCTTCATGGTCAGCGTGAAGCCCTTGTCCGCAGGAACGAATGCGACCGAAATCTCATGAGTGCCGGGAGCGAGCGCGCCGCCGCCCTTCACTGTCCGGCGCTCCTGTGCCCGGCCTGACGGATTATACGTAAAGACCGGCACCCCGTTTTCCAGCGATAGCGCATAGCCCGACGGCACGCCCCCCTGGTTGAGGATCGGCCCGTTCTCCATGCCCTGAACGGTTACCTTCGCAACGGCTTCCCAGCCCGGCGTCAGTTCGGGGAAGGCAGCCGCCGGATAGCGTATGTCGCTAGGATAGTAGACATGGGCGACATTGGCTTCGATCGCTGGCGGCCGGAATTTCGAGTTGATCCGTTCAAAGAAATCGGCGGACAAGGGATAGATGTTGAACTTTGCAGCAGCCTTGTCGAAATCCGCCCTCAGTTCGGCGAGTTTTTCGGGATATTTGGCAGACACATCAACGGTCTGGGAATAATCATTATTCAGATTGTAAAGCTGCCAGGTCGCTTTGTAGGGATTGGTCTTATTAGGGCCCCAAGGCTTCCAGTTCACGTCTGTTCCTGCCAGCCAGCCGTCCTTGTAATAGGCGCGGCTGCCGAGCATTTCGAAATATTGCTCGCGATGGCGGGTCGGGGCTTTGGCATCCTTGAAAGTATAATTTAATGCCACGCCGTCAATCGGTTGCTGGACAACGCCATTCACCTTTTCCGGAGGTGCGATGCCGATGGCCTCATAGATGGTGGGGGCGATATCGATCACATGACTGAATTGGGTGCGAACGCCGCCCTTGTCGGCGATGCCCTTGGGCCATGAAATGACCATGCCATCGCGCAGTCCGCCCAATTTGGACGCGACCGTCTTGCCCCAGGGGAAGGGCGTGTTGGTGGCATAACCCCAGCCGACCGGATAGTTGCTCAGCACATGCTCGCTGCCAAGTCGGTCGATGTCTTTCAACATGTCTTCGTCCGAAGGCTCGATTCCTGCGAACAGCGAATAGACATTGTTCGTGCCGCGAAGATTGTGCAGCGCCGCGCCATTGTCGCCCTGGATGAAGATGATCAGCGTGTTGTCGAGTTGTCCGGTATCCTTCAGCCGCGCGATGATCCGGCCGAACTGATCGTCGGTATAGGCAAGCTGGGCGGCAGCGACCTCCATCATGCGCGCATAAAGACGCTTCTGGTCGGAAGACAGGCTGCTCCACGCGGGCACACCCGGCAACGGCGGCGCCAGCTTCGTATCGGGCGCGACCACACCCATTTTCTTTTGGCGAGCAAGTATCTGTTCGCGGACGACATCCCATCCCATGTCGAACTTGCCTTTGAACTTGTCGATCCACTCCTTGGGCGCCTGCTGCGGCCCGTGCATGGCACCTGGCGCATAATAGGCAAAGAAGGGTTTGTCGGGGTTGGAGCCATTTTGCGCGCTCATCCAGGCGAGCAAATGGTCGGCCATGTCCTTTTCAAAGATATAGTTGGGATCGTTGGGATCACGGCGGACGCCGATATGATTTTCAAGCAACGGCGGATTGGCCTGATCCGTCCCGGCGGCGTTGAAGCCATAGAAATAATCGAAGCCCATGCCGCTCGGCCAGTGCGTGAACGGTCCCATCGGCCCCAGTTCCCAGTCTGGCGTATTGTGGTTCTTGCCGAACCAGGCGGTGTCGTAACCGTTATTTTTCAGCACCTGGCCCAGAGTTGCCGCGCTGTCGGGAATGACAGATGTATAGCCCGGCTCATCCACGGACACGTTGCTGATCGATCCGGATCCGACCGCATGATGGTTGCGTCCGGTCAGCAGCGACGCCCGCGTGGGCGAACACATGGCCGTCGTGTGAAACTGCGTGTATTTTAGTCCATTGCGCGCGAGCATGTCGAAATTGGGCGTCGGGATCGGCCCGCCAAACGTGCTCGACGCGCCAAAACCGACATCGTCGGTCAACACCAGCAGGACATTGGGAGCGCCTTTGGGTGCCTTGGGAATATTGGGATAATAGCGCCAGCTCCCGTCAGCCTGTGTGCGCAGCGGTTGCTGCTGCTGCTGCGCAGATGCCGCGTCGCCACCAGCCTGTGCCAAAGCCTGCCCACTGAGGGAGGCGACGAGGCCGGCGGCAATCACACGCGCCATATCCTTCGCCAATCGCGCACGCACCCGCTTCAGATACCCTTGCCGCATCATCAGTCCTTTCCCAATCTTCTTGTCGACCCTGCTTGCGAAGGCCTTTGCTTTCCGCCGTTAGTCGGTAATCAAGCGCGCCGTCGTGCCAGAGGGGGTATCCGGCCAACTTGAGCGCAGTGCATATTGGCTCATACGCTTGGCGACTTGTTCCTGTGTGCACCCACAGGGGGCAACCGGGCCGGATATTTCTATCGCGCGCCGGTTTCCTTCTCCTGGCTGATGGTTACGGACAGCAGCCGCCCTTGATAGGCAAAGGGCAGTTCCATATCGTCGGCGACAGATTCATCACCCAGTTGCCCAACGGAGCCGGCAAGGCCGAGGAAAGAGGACGACATGGGTGTAGTCTGGCGAGCCACTTCCTTGCCATCGACCGACAGTTCCAATGTCCCTCCCCGGCCCGGCATGGCGTCCGGGACGAAACGCCCCATAATGCTATGCGTGCCTGGGGAGAGTGACTCAGACCCGCTCAGCCGGATGGCGGTATCGTGATCGGAAGGATCGTAGAGAAAAACCGGCTTGCCGTTGATCACGAAAAGCCCCCAGCCCATCGCCCAGCCGCCTTGCGCGACCAGGGTTCCGTCCCCTCCTGCCGATGGAACATCTACTTGTGCGCTGGCTGACCATCCGGTCCGCATCAGGCTGGGGAAGGCCCCATAGTTGAACCGCGCCGTGCTGGGATAATATGTCACGCTGTTGCGTCCCCCCAAGATCGACGGACGGAAACGGGCATCGAGACGGCTGAAGAAATCGGAGGTCAAAGGGAAGACGTTGTTCGCCTTCGCAGCCGTTTCGAAATCGGCCTGCAACGCGGCGAGCTTTTCGGGATGTCTGGCCGCCAGATTGACGGACTGCGAATAATCCCGATTGAGATCGTATAATTCCCACTTGAATGCGAGCGGGTCGACATGCGTCGGACTATGATCCCATGTCGGGCGTGCCGGGACCGTATTGGCGAGCCAACCGTCCTTATAAAAACCGCGATTGCCCATCAGTTCGAAATATTGCTCAGTATGGCGGTTCGCGGCCTTTGCCTCACGAAAGGTGTAGGCAAAACTCACGCCGTCGATCGGCATCTGATCGACCCCGTTCATCTGCGTGGGCGGAGTAATGCCGATCGCTTCGTAGACGGTCGGCGCAATATCGATAACATGGGTGAACTGCCCACGGGTCTGCCGCTGGTCGGCGACATGGCCCGGCCAGGATACCACCATGCCGTTCATCGTGCCGCCAAGGTGTGACGCAACCTGCTTGGAATATTGGAAGGGCGTGTTCATCGCATAAGCCCATCCCGCCTGATACACGCCCGCGCTGTGCGGCCCGCCCAGACTGTCTTCCTTGCCAATCATCTGATCCCATTCAGGATCATTGTTGTTCATTGAGGCATATTCATTGTTCGTACCCCGCGGCCCGGCCTCTTCCGACGAGCCATTGTCGCCCTGAACGTAGATGATCAGCGTATTGTCATATTCGCCAAGCCGCTTGAGTTCGCCAATTACCCGGCCGAATTGATCGTCGAAGAAGGCGAGCTGGGCGGCGTAAACCTCCATCATCCGCGCCGACACTTTCTGCTGCTCGGGCGTAAGGGAATCCCATGCCGGGAGAGCGGCTTCACGCGGATTGAGGCGCGCATTCTTGGGAATGACGCCCATTGCCTTTTGCCGCTTGAATATCTCGACGCGCAGCTTGTCCCAGCCCATATCGAACTTGCCGCGAAACTTGGCGATCCACTCCTTGGGTGCCTGCTGAGGGCCATGCGCTGTACCGGGCGACCAATACATCAGGAAAGGCGCATCTGGGCGCAACGACTTCTGCCCGCCCAGCCACTGGATCGCATGATCGGCCGTATCGCGATCCAGAATATAGTCAGGCTTGCCGATATAGGGACGGATGGTGTTGAGATTTTCGGTCAGGATCGGCGCGAACTGGCTGGTTGCCGGTCCATTGAAACCGTAAAAATAGTCAAAGCCCAGCCCTAGTGGCCATCGGTCGAACGGCCCGTAGGGCGTCAAATCCCAGGGAGGCGTATTGTGATTCTTGCCAAACCAGGAGGTGTCATATCCATGGGCCTTTAACACCTGACCAATCGTCGCGGCAGTTTTCGGAATGGACGCGTTATAGCCGGGCGCATCTATCGACACCTCGGATATGGCGCCAAACCCCACCCGGTGATGATTGCGGCCGGTCAGCAGCGCGGCGCGCGTCGGGGAGCACATCGCGGTCGTGTGGAAATTATTGTATCGAACACCCTGCGCCGCCAGTGCGTCGTAATTTGGCATGGGAATGAGTCCGCCAAAGGTGCTGCTTGCCCCGAAACCGACGTCGTCGGTCAGGACGATGAGGATATTGGGTGCCTGGGCGGGAGCCTGCGGGCGGGCGGGATAGGTCTTGAATGCCGGCTGCGGAGCGGCGACGCTACCGTCGCTAGCAAGAACTGCAGTTGCCGGCATAACCATTGCTGTGGTTGCAGCTATCAGCTTGATCCAGTTACGCACGGTCGCAATTCTCCTTGGTAATTGTCGGCAACGCCATGATGCCGGTTCGCTCTGCCCTGCCGATGATCAACACCCATGCGATGCACAGGGCGACAGGGATAAGAGCGGCGAGCATGAAGCCGCCGACACCTGCTACATGAGCGACCAGCCAGCCGCCGGCCAACGGCCCGCAGATCGCACCCGATCGCGTGACGGCGATTGACAGGCCGACAAAGCTGGACAGCAGATGCTGCGGATAGAAAATCATCCCAAAAATGGTGATGGCGATATGGGCCCCGGAAATTCCTACGCCTATGGCCAGTAGCAACAGTGCCCAGAGCGTCCCGCTATAGGCAGTGACGGCGATGCCGATTAGTCCGGCGGCTGCGCAAAGATATCCGCCAACGAACGTCCTGACCGCGCGACCCCGATCCAACTGATAGGCGAAAAAAAAGCCGCCCACGATGCCGCCAAACTGAAACAATCCGCTGAGCCGCGCGGCCGTGTCTACCGGCATGCCACCACGAGGCAACAGGGTCGGCAGCCAATTTATCATCATATAGATGAGAAACGTATTGGTCGTCGCCAACCCCAGGAGCAGCAATGTCTTGATCCGGTGGGCAGGCAAGAATAGCTCAAAAAGCGGAGAGGCTGAAGGCTGCCGCCTGGTTGTGGTGGACGAAGACGGGATCGCCTGCTGATGCGACGGCATCAGGATCACCAGACCGGCTATTGCGATCAGCGTCAGCAGCCCCGCTATCACGAACAGCGCCTGCCAATTGCCTATTCTCACCACCGGCGCAACAATCAGTGCGGCCATCACCGACCCCACGGGGATCGCCGTATTGACGATCGCCAGAATTCTGGCGCGCATATGCACGGGCGCGATGTGGGCCACGCTGGCCGTGACATTGGGCAGGCACGCGCCAAGGCCGATGCCGGTCAGCAAGCGCCAGACGACGAACGCCGAGACATTGTCTGCTGTGGCGGTGCCGAAAGTAGCCCCCGCCGCCAGCATGCCCGTCCAGACGATCATGCGCTTGCGGCCGAACCTTTCCCCCAGCGGGGCGAGCAACACCGACGCGAGACCGATGCCTATCAGGACGGCGGACAGGCTGAGGGCGAAGGCAGAGGGAGGCTGGCCCCATTGCGCGCTCACGCGCGGCACGGCGAGCGGCATTGCAGCGAGGTCCAGCCCTTCGATCAGCATGAAGAAAGCGCAGAAGAACAGGATTGCGACGGTTCGCGCTGTTAGCCGGTCATGAACCGTGCCAGAGGCGTTGATCGCCTGGTCAAGCATCATTCCCACCTCTCCTGGCCAGCCTTCTGGCTTTATGCGCCGCCGCCGCTGGCACTGCGTCTATGGTGCAACGCATAGGCCCACCTAAGACGGGAGAGAACGTGTTAAATCGATAGGGAGTGATAGCATTTTACCTATCGCGACCTTTCGCTTTTTGGGGTTCCCCTAGCCCCCTCTGAAGGGCCATTGAGGGCTATAAGCTGTCTCCAGAGAACAGGGGAAAGCGCGGACGAAAGAGGATGGCGAAGAACGGCAAGAGGGGTGATAACAGGCGCGGATCAAAGGCCGCTGGCGTTGGCGGCTGGCGCAATCCGCTTCCGATTTCATCCTGACGCGCCTTGTCGCACCTGTTCGCCTGATGGGCTGAGAGGTCGTTACATGAAGGGCATCGCAAGACTGGCGTGGATGGCAGGCATGATCGCCTTGCTGAGCGCCTGTGGCGGGACGGATCGACATTCCGCCACCCGCGATGGTGCCGACTGGCCGACGACCGGCGGGACGCTTGACGCCCAGCGCTTCAGTCCGCTCAACAGCATCAACCGGGACACGGTGGGCCGACTGGGCCTTGCCTGGTCGGTTGATCTCGACACCAATGCCGGTCAAGAAGCCACGCCGATCATGCGGGACGGCACCCTTTACATCATCAGTGCTTATGACGTGGTGCGCGCGGTGGACGCGCGGACGGGCGAGGTGCGCTGGACCTATGACCCGCAGGTGCGTGCGGCGGCCGCCCGCTCATGTTGCGGTCCAGTGTCTCGCGGCGTAGCGGTGGAAAACGGGCTTGTCTATGTGGGAGCGCTGGACGGTCGCCTGATCGCACTCAATGCGCAGGACGGCACAGTGCGCTGGCAAGTGCAGACGCTGGACGACGCCTGGCCGCCCGCTGTCAACTATTCGATCACGGGTGCGCCCCGCGTCATCAAGGGGCGCGTCATCATCGGCAACGGTGGCGCGGAATTCGGCGCGCGCGGTTTCATTACCGCCTATGACGCCCAAAGCGGGAAGAAAGAGTGGCGCTTCTACACGGTGCCGGGCAAACCGGGGACTAGGGACAATGCCGCATCCGATGCGATGCTTGGCAAGGTGCAATCGACATGGAACGGGCAATGGTGGCGCTGGGGCGGCGGTGGCACTGTGTGGGACGTGATCGAATATGATCGCGAACTTGACCTGCTCTATTTCGGCGTCGGAAATGGCAGCCCGACAAATCATGGGCTGCGCAGCGACGGCAAGGGCGATAACCTGTTCCTGGCCTCAATTGTCGCTGTCCGTCCCGATACCGGCGAATATGTCTGGCATTATCAGGAAACACCGGCCGAAAGCTGGGACTATACTGCGACGCAGCCGATCATCCTTGCGGACCTCGAAATAGGCGGAAAAATGCGCAAGGTGCTGATGCAGGCACCGAAAAACGGGTTCTTCTACATTCTGGACCGCGCGACCGGCGAATTGCTGTCCGCCGACCCCATCGCCAAGACGACATGGGCCAGCCACATCGATCTCAAAACCGGGCGCCCGGTGGAAAATCCGGATGCCCGCTACTATCGCACTGGCAAGACGACGATCCTGTATCCAAGTTCCGGCGGCGCCCACAATTGGCAGCCCATGTCCTACAGCCCACAAACCGGGCTGGTCTATCTTCCGGTCATGGAAATGGGCATCCCGCTCAGCCAGGGTGGCAGTCCGACGCCGGTCCCCGGGGTCTATAACACCGGCACCGACATGCAGGGCGGAACCGCCTGGAACGCAGAACAACTGAAATCCATCCGCCAGGATACAAAAGGGTTCCTGATGGCGTGGGACCCCGTACGGCGAAAGGTCGCATGGAAGCGCGAGCTGGCCGCCAATTTTAACGGCGGCGTGCTTTCGACGGGGGGCGGCCTGGTGTTCCAAGGTAACGCTGAGCGGAAATTCGCCGCTTATGATGCCAAGAGTGGGGAATTGCTCTGGCAGTTCGATGCGCAGACCGGCATCGCCGCCGCGCCGATCACCTACGCGATCGATGGCATTCAATATGTCGCGGTCATGGCCGGATGGGGCGGCGCATGGCCGATGCTGGGCGGGCAACTGGCGGAACAGCCGGTAAACGGGGTGGGACCAAACCGGCTGCTGGTGTTCCGCCTCGACGGCAAGGGTATCCTGCCACCCCTCCCGAATGCAGCGCCTCGGCAGCTCGATCCGCCGACCGAAACGGCATCTGCAGACCTGATTGCGCGCGGTAACGGTCTCTATGGAGAAAACTGCCTGCGCTGTCATGGCATGGCGGCGGTTAGCGCCAGCATGGTGCCCGACCTGCGGCACAGCGGCGCGATCCACAGTGCCGACGCCTTCAACCAGATAGTGATAGGCGGCGCGCTCAAGGACCAGGGAATGCCCGGTTTCAGGACGCAGATCACCGCATCCGACCTTGAGGCGATCCGCGCCTATCTCATCCATCGCGCCAATCAGGATGCGAAAAACAACGGGTCTGGCACCCGGTAACGCGACGTACGTCAATGTTAATCAGTGCAGTAGAGGATTTTCCATGACCATCGAGGCCAAGTTACAAGCTCTCACCGAAGCCCTGGCACGTGTTGAAAAGCGCGCGCAGGCGGCAGAAGACTATATCGCCATTTCCAATCTCCAGCGGACCTATGGCTATTATGTCGACAAGTTCCAATGGGAACAGGTCGCCGACCTGTTCGCCCGCGACGCGATCATCGAAATCAATGCGCGCGGCAAGTTCAAGGGGCATGAGCGTATTCGCGAATATATGCGCCATTTCGGGCCGGCGCAGCGCGGCGTGCTGATGAACCATATCCAGTTGCAGCCAGTCATCCACATCGACGAGGATGGCGAGACCGCGCATGGCCGCTGGCGCGCTATGATGCAGGTCGGCGAATTGGGCGGTGTCGCCCGCCTCGGCGAAGCGATCTACGAAAATCGCTATATCAAGGAGGATGGTGTCTGGAAAATCGCATCGCTGCGCGCATACCAGACTTTCTACGTTCCCTACGAAGGCGGCTGGGGTAAGGAAGCCCTGCCCCTCGTTACCCATTTCGACGACCTGGAGCCGGACGAATATAGCGAACCCTATCCGGTCTTTCCCGATGTCTTTGTTCCGCCCTATCACTACACCAATCCCGTGAGCGGGAGGGAGTGAGGAGGAAGCGCGTGTCGCGATGTTGACGATCCGGCAGATGATCATCTTTGCCGCCGTGGTCAGGCATGGCAGTTTCCGTGCCTGCGCGGAACAGGCCGGCCTCACCCAGGTGGTCGTGAGTGCGCATATCCGCGAACTCGAAAGCAGGCTGGGCGTGTCGCTCTTTGAGCGGCGCCCCGGCCATGCCGCCGCATTGACCACGAAAGGGCAGCATGCGTTCGAACGCATCTCCGCGATCCTGGCCGACCTGAACGATCTGCAACGCGAACTGACGGGCGAACAGACCCGTAGGACACTGAACCTTACGACCTATGGCTTCATCATGCTGAAGTTGCAGGACAGGATCGACGCCTTCGAGGACGCAAGGCCGCAGATCGAGCTGCACATTCGGCTTGATCCGCCGGATAATCGGACGCTGGCTATGCAGGTGCATCGGGGCGAGGTCGATCTCGCCTGTTTTTATACAATGGATCAGGATGAAGTTCCTGGCAGCGTACATGTCGGGCACGAGCAGCTAGCCATCTACGTCGGACCGGACCATCCACTGGCCAGTGCAAAAGGTGTGACCGGCGCAGAGCTCGGCCGTCATCCGGCCATCATGCTCCGGCATGAAAATCCGCAACGCCGTCTGACCGATCTGGCGTTGGACCGCATCGGCGCTGTTCCGGGCAAGATCATATTGGAAACGGACGCGCTCGCGCTGATGCTCAATAATGTGCGTCGCAACCGCGCCTGGATATGCTTGTTTCAGGATTCGGTAGATGACATGATTCCCGGGCTTGTACGCGTGGACCTTGCCACGCCGTTGCCGCCTGTCGAGATCCGGCTGCTCTCACGCCCCTCAGCGCGGCATGACCCCAATCTGATCGCCCTTCGCGACAGTTTTTGCGGATAGACGTCCGCAAGGATGTACGAGCCGCGACGGAACATGCCGAAATCGGTCTTCATGCCATTCTGGTCTGACAGGTCCCTCGCTCCAAAGCCTTAAGACCGGAGCCGTATCGGGCCTTGCGGTATCCCTAACGAATGTTACTGTTATCTAAACAACCAAACACGCTTTGCCCCGTCGGCGTGAGCGAAACGAGGAAGAGGATTTTCAGATGCGAGATCAAACGCCCGTCACGATCCTGATCCCGGCGGCGCAGGTGCCCGAAGGCCAGACTCCGCCTATGATCGCAGCCGATCATGATGCGCTGCTGGCCAGCGACGATCCGCGCCTGCGTGCCAACAAGCAGTTATGCTACGATATGTATCGGACGTTGTTGCAAGCCGGTCGCGCCGACCGCGTACGTGAATTCATCGGTCCCCACTATATTCAGCACAACCCCAATGTCGTCAGCGGTGCCGCCGCGCTGGAAGAGTTCATTCGCAATTCGCGGCCCGAACGACCGATTGAGGATCGCATTGCGTTACCCTTGACCGCAATCATTGCGGAACGAGACATGGTAACGTTCGTGTTCGTGCGCCAGGAAAAGGACGAGGCAGGTGATACCTATTACACCAGCTGGTTCGACGTTTTCCGGGTCGAAAACGGCCTGATCGTCGAACATTGGGACCCGGCAATGAAGAGCGCGGAGATGCTGAAACTGGACCCGAACAAGAAGCGGATCGATCCCTGATTCCTGCTCGATTTCACGGCAGTGCGACGATCAGGGCAATGCCTGGGTCGCATGCCGTTGGTCGATGCAACAGGCAAAGGTCTGGCCGCACAGCGGAATGCGCCTGTTGAAATATAGGTAGCTGTCCATCGTCCAAGCGAGGCGCGTGATGGACGAAAGGGCCGCCCGTGCTGCACTAGGCAGGACGAGCCGCCCCTGGCCGACCCTAGCCGACCCTAGACGCGTCGGTATCTCGCCGCCCAGATAAGATGCAGGCCGCTCCATATATAAAAGGCCCCAAAGCATGCGATTGCCAGGCGGATGCCAGTCGCGCCGGCTTGCGCACAAGCCGATCCGGACACTTGCCCTACAGCGCCAGCGCACTGGGCCGCGAAATTGGCTGATCCATAGGCCCAGGCAGAAAGATGATCGCTGGCGAGGCCGGCAATCGGCGGACCAAAGCCCTGCCCCGTCAAATACATGATCAGCAAGAACAGCGCCGATCCGGTCGCGCGACTACGCGAATCGAGCAGTCCATGGAGCGCGGCGATGGCCGGTCCCATCGCCATGTAGAAAAATAGCGAACCCGCCAGCATCAGACAAAAGGCGGGAACCAGATCCTTCTGCATAACCCCTATAATGAAGATCGGCGCGCCAACGATCGCACCTATGCCGGGCACCGCGATCAACATTCGCGCATCGCGCCGAGCCAGCCATTCAGCGCCATAGCCGCCTGCAATCGTTCCGATGGCGGACGCTATGCCGCTCAACAGGCCGAAGGCTAGCCCCGCCTGTCCTACGTCCAGATTGAAGCTGCGGGCAAAGAAGGCAGGGAGGAAGGTGTTGATGCCAAAGGCACCCAGGCTGACGACAGATACGCCGATCAGGATATGCCGCATGCAACGATCGCGCACCAGGATGAGGAAAACATCCTTCAAACGCATCCGTTCGGCATTGATCGCTACATCCTGGCGTGGAGGCTCACGCATCACGAGCAACGCCAGGATCGATACCAGTAACCCGATGCCACCGATCACGTAGAAGGTAGCACGCCAGCCGTGCGAGGCGGCGATCGACCCGCCAATGGAGGAGCCCAGGAAAGCCGCGACGGGAACGCCCAGCATGAACAATGATATGGCCGATGCTCGCTTTTCAGGAGGATACATGTCCGAAATCATCGAATGGGGTGGCGCTTCTGTCCCCGCACTGCCACCAGCCATCCCGAACCGCGCCGCAATCAACTGCATGAAACTGCTCGTCGCGCCGCAGAGCATGGTGAATGCCGATGCGAACATGAGCGATCCAGCCGCTACCCATTTGCGCGGATAGCGATCCGCCAGCCAGGCGAGCGGCAGCGACGCAAAGGTGTTGATCACCGCGAATGCGGTGCCGCCAAGAAGGCCGATCTGAAAATCGCTCAGGCTGAAATCGGCCTTGATCTGCTGCGCGACCAGCGCAATGACAATCCGGTCAATGAACCCAAAGCCGTAGATGGCGGTGAGCAGGAACAGCGCGATCCTGCGTGCGCCGGGCGTCATGGTCGCCCCCCTGTTACCGGCGGGCAAGTCGGAAAGATGGATTGCATGGTCGATCCTCTGGGTGATTGGGGGAAGGGCAGCAGACGGCACATCAAAACGCGCGGCGGCTTTCGTCGCCACGGTGAAGCTCCCTTCCCCGGCCGGTTTCAGTGAAACAGGCGACTGCTGCGAAAGGCTCTGGGCGTTTCGCCGAAACGCCCCTTGAACGAACGGCTGAAGTGTTGGGAATCGTTGAAACCCCAATAATGCGCGATGTCAGTGATGGAGCGGTGGGCCTGCGCAGGGTCCAGCAAGTCCTGCCTGCACCGGTCCAGCCGCCGATGCCAGATCATCCGGCCCAGCGTTTCGGCGTCATCGGCGAACAGTTTATGCAGGGTCCGTTTGGCGTAACCCATTTCCTGCGCGATCCGGGCCACATCCAGATCGCGGTCGGCCAGGTTGCGATCGACGAAGTCGATCACCGCGAGGCGACGAGCGCGCGTGCTATTGGCGCTCTGCGCGACAGGATCGGCATCCCATACCGTGTTGAGCATCTGGATCAGCGCATTGCCCATCTGGCCACGATCGCGTCGCCCCATGGCAGTTGCGGCATTGACCGCCGCACTGGTGCTGCTGTGCAGAATGCTGGCCGCACCTTGCAGAAAACTCTGCGGCAGGATTGGTTGCCGCGCGCCCTTGTCCCATGCTGCGAAGCGGTGGCGTGGCAGCGCCAGCGCAAGCAACCGGGTCGCCTGAGGCGCTATCATCGAATAGGAGACCGCCTTGTCAAAGGCGCACCATTGGCCAGAGTCGAGCCGAATAGTCTGCCCGCTCTGGACGATGTCGCAATGACCTTCCTCCATGAACAGGATCTTGATCAGATTATGCCTGTCCGGCCCGCAATGTTGGCCCACACTGTCGATTTGATGTTCGCCCATGGACACGGCGCAGATACGCAAGTCCCCCAGGTCGCATCCGCGTATCGACGCTTCCTGGTCGTCGCCGAGTTCGGCATGAGGGGCCTGCGTGATATTGCGCCATTGCGCACTGCGCTCCTGACGGGTCGCCGCCTTAGTCGCAAAGCTCAGATAATCCATCGAATCATCCTTCTCCTCCGGCTATCGGGCGGCTCTTCGCTGTGAACAGCGCCATGCCGCTTCTATATTGTATCCATAGCGTACACTCCCCCGTCTGCATAGCAATCTTATCCGGCCCGAACGCCCCTCATGCGGGCGCGCTTGAACAAGTCGGTGCTCCATCCCCGCGCTAAAGAGCCGCGATACAAAGACAGATTAAAGGTGGGGATGCTTTGGCTATCATGGGTGTGCAATGGATGGCAGACAGGCGCGCATCCAGCATCTTTGTCGGAGGCGAATGGCAGGATTGTGCAAGCGGCACGACCATAGACGTCATTAATCCCGCAACCGGTGCGTCCATCGGTGCGATCGCGGCAGGCGGCAGGGTCGATGTGGATCGAGCCGTCACCGCCGCAACCAATGCGCTGCACGACGCGCGCCTGCGCTGGGCACCAGCCGCGCGGCAGGATGCTCTGCTGGCGCTGGCCCGCGCGATCGAGGCGCATGGTGAGGAATTCGCGCAACTCGAAATGCACGATACGGGAAAGCCGATAAGTAATGTCCGGCGGGTCGACGTTCCCCAATCGGCGGCCGGGCTGCGCTATTTCGCCGGCTGGGCGACGAAATTGGCGGGCGAGACGATGGATCTGTCGGTGCCTGGCAACTGGCACGCCTGCACCCTGCGCGAACCTGTAGGAGTGGTCGGCCAGATCATTCCCTGGAACTATCCCCTGATGGGCGCGGCGATGAAGATCGGCCCCGCTCTGGCGGCGGGTTGCGCGGTGGTGCTCAAACCGGCCGAACTGACATCCCTATCTGCTCTGCGACTGGCGGATCTGCTGAATGAATGCGGCGTCCCGCCGGGGATGGTCAACATCGTACCGGGTCGGGGTGGAGAGGCTGGTGCGGCGCTGGTCGATCATCCCGGTGTCGCGAAGATCGCCTTCACTGGATCGACGATGACCGGCAGGCAGATCCTTCGCGCCGCTTCGGACCAGATGAAGCGAGTGACGGTGGAACTTGGCGGCAAGTCGCCGGTGATCGTACTGCCAGACGCAGATCTGGATGCGGCCGCGCAGAGTATTGCGATGGGCATCTTCTTCAATTCAGGCCAGACCTGTTCAGCGGGCTCACGGCTTCTTGTCCATGCCTCGGTCGCGGACAGGTTGGTGGAGCGGATCGCGAAAATCACGTCACGCATGGCAACAGGCGACCCGGCCGACCCCGCCACCCTGCTCGGCCCGGTCATTTCCGACGTACAGCGCGATCGCATAATGGGGTTTGTCGAACGCGCGACAGCTTCTGGCGGTCGCTGCTACACGGGTGGCGTACGGCCTGAAGGTCCAGGCTTTTTCGTGCCCCCTACGATCATGACCGACGTGCGTGCGGACATGGAAATCGTGCGCGAGGAAGTATTCGGGCCGGTGCTCGCGGTCCTGCCCTTCGAAACCACCGACCTTGACGAGATCGCTGGCTTGGCCAACGACAATGATTACGGGCTGAGCGCCTATATCTGGACGCGCAATATCAGCCACGCGCTGGGCCTTGTGAAACGCATCCGTTCGGGCACGGTGCGCGTCAACACCAGTGGCGGCAATGATTTCGCCATGCCGGCAGGCGGGGTGCGCCTTTCCGGCAACGGACGCGAAAATGGCCGAATGGGCGTCGAAGCCTATACCGAAGTCAAAGCCGTGACGATCGCGCTCTGAGGAGCAGGGATGATGATGATGGATTGTTCAACGCAAGACATGCCCTCGCCTGACCTTGAGCAAGCGTTTCGGGTAACGCTCGTCTTTGGCGCGACGGCTGATGTCGGTCGACTGGCGACCGGCGGCACGCGTACCGTCCGGCCCGTGACTGGCGGTCGCATCGATGGTGCGCGGCTTCGGGGTATGATCGTTAGCGGCAGCGAAACCAGCCTGACGCGGCTGGATGGCGTCACCACCGCCGAGCTCTCCTATTTGATCCAGACTGAAGACGGCGCGATCGTCCGCATGACGGGCATGGGCGTGACGAGCGATTGTCGGAGGGCCGACGATCAAAGCTTCGATGGCATGCGAATGACGATCATGTTCGAAGTTGACGAACAGTCGTCCCATGCTTGGCTGGCGACGCGGGCATTCATCGCCGAACGGCCACGCGACAGCGACACCAGCATCATCATGCAGATCGTTTGAAAGAAGAGCGCCATGAAACTCGAATTCGCGCTGGAGATGCAGATTTCCCTGGGCCAGCGGATCCATATCCAAGTGGCCGACGATTATAAACGCGGCGCGGTTCTCATCGAAAGTGGCCACTTCGTCGGGCCTGGGCTGTCGGGCAAGATCGTGCCGTCAAGCGGTGGCGATTTCCCGATGGTGCGCGCGGATGGCGGCGGCCGCTTTGAATCCCAATATCTGTTACAGACGGACGATGGCGCAGTGATCCTCAAGCGCAGCACCGGCGTTCGCCATGCGCCGCCTGAAGTCGTGAAACAGCTGCTGGCAGGCGAACCTGTTGATCCGCACAGCTATTATATGCGCATGACCCCGCGGTTCGAAGCGCCATCTGGCCCTTATGACTGGATGAACCGGACCATCTTCGTGGGTGTTGGCCGACGCAACCCGACGGGGTCTGTCTTTCGATTCTGGAAGGTCGTGTGATGCAGGACGAATTGCAGTTCGATTATGTGATCGTCGGCGCAGGCTCTGCGGGCTGCACCCTCGCCAACCGTCTGACGGAAGATGGGCGGACCCGCGTCCTCCTCCTGGAAGCGGGCGGCACCGGCAAGCGGCTGGATGTGTCATTGCCGCTGGCCGTGTCGAAGCTTTGGCCCAATCCCGACATTACCTGGGGGTTTCTTTCGGAACCAGAGGCGGAACTTAATGGTCGCCGCCTGCCAGTGGCGCGCGGCAGGATGCTGGGTGGCACTTCTTCGCTGAACGGAATGATGGCAGTGCGTGGCCACCCGGCCGATTATGACGGTTGGCGCGACATGGGCCTGCCGGGCTGGGGCTTTGACGACGTTCTACCTTATTTCCGCAAGCTGGAAAATCACTGGCGCGGCGATACACCGTTGCACGGTGGCGCTGGTCCGGTGTCGGTGCAGCCGCACCCTTCGCCAAGTCCACTCTATCCGCTGGCGCAACAGGCCGCAGTGTCGCTGGGATACAATCTTACAAACGATTTTAACGGCGAACGGACCGACGGCTTCGGCATGCCGGATTTCACCATTACGCGACGCGGTCGTCGCGCCAGCACGGCACAGGCCTATCTGGACCCTGCCCGGCGCCGTCCCAACCTCACGGTGATGACCGATGCGCCAGTGCACCGAATATTGATCGAGGATGGGCGGGCAGGCGGTGTCCTGTTCTGCGTCGGCGATCAAGAACGCATCGCGCGGGCCAACGCTGAGGTATTGCTGTGCGGTGGAGCAATCAATTCGCCGCAATTGCTGATGTTGTCGGGCATCGGTCCCGCAGCCGACCTGCGCGGGCTCGGGATCACTCCACTTGTCGACAGCGCTGAAGTCGGCGGCAATCTTCAGGACCACCCCGGCGCGGCGATGGAATTCGAACTGGATCGCCGCTGGGCGTTCGAGGAAGAAGTGCGCTTCGACAGGTTGGCGACGTCCCTGCTGCGCTGGTTCACAACCGGGAAAGGCGTCATGGGCGCTCCGCCCCTCGCCATTTCCGCCAATGTCGCGACTCAGCCAGGCAACCCGGAAATTGACCTCCATTTCCTGCTGGTCCCGCTGGCGATGGAAACGCGAGTCTGGTTCCCTGGTATCGCGCCGCGCCATGGCTCCAGGCTTGGCGCCATGTGGTCGCTCAACTATCCGCACAGCAGAGGACGGCTGACAATCGCCAGTGCCGATCCAAAAGCCCACCCGTTAATCCATTTCAACCTGCTGTCCGACCCGCGCGATCGGGCGGCGATGATCCATGGTTATCGCACTTTGCGTGATCTGGTGGCGCAGCCCGCACTGGCGGCCGCTACGGGAGCCATGACCCGGCCCTCGCGCGAGCCGCGAAGTGATGCCGAGATTCTGGCGCATGTCCGGGACACCGCGATGACCGCCTATCATCCTTCGGGCACGTGCCGCATGGGTGGTGACGCGCAGTCAGTGGTCGATGGCGCCCTCAAGGTACGCGGCGTTAGTGGTCTGCGGGTGGTCGACGCGTCCATTTTCCCTCGCCTTCCGGGCGGCAACACCAACCTGCCCGTGATCATGACGGCGGAAAAAGCCGCCGACATGATCCGCAGGGGAGATGGGCCGGGTTGACCGCTAATATCCTGCTATAGGGTCAGAACCAGAAACGCGCGCCCAGTACCAGACTGGTGACAGAAGCCCCCTCCCCTGCAGCGCGCGCGTACCGCGCCGTGTCGCCCAGTTTTCGTTCCCAATGGACGCCGACATAGGGAGCGAATTCGCGGGCAAATTCGTAGCGCAGGCGCAGGCCCAGTTCGATGTCGGAGATGCCAGAGCCAATACCGAGTTCCGGCACGTCCTGCGCGGCGAGGTTCATTTCCGCCGCAGGTTGCAGGATCAGGCGCTGGGTGATGCGCTGATCATAGCTTCCTTCCAGGCGCAGATGGGCGTCGCCCTTGTTCGACAGGAAAGCCTGCGCGCCGACTTCGAACCAATAGGGGGCGAGCCCTTCGATACCGACCACGGCATAAGTGCGTTGGGGTTGCGGGCGAAAATCCTGCCGCACGCCTGCTTCGACATTGAACCATGGATTGAGGGCGCGGCTGTAGAGCGCCTGCACTTCGGCGCTTTCGAGCGGGCCACCGACTTCGCCTTCCCCTTCCGTCTTGAACGCGAAGCGGTTGATGTCGCCCCCGATCCAGCCTTCGCCTTCCCAGGCATAGCCATTCGCGCCCTTGTGTGCGCGATATTCCAGGCGGTCGAGCATCAGTTGCGAGAAGGTCATGCCGCCGCTTTCCCGGATCATGGCGGCGCGGGCGCGGGCCATGGTGGCGGCGGGGTAGAAAGCTTCAGCCGCGTGATCGGTCGGGATTGGCGGGGCGACGCCCTGCGGCACGCTGTCGTCTGTCGTGGGTATGGTGTGACCGGCATGGGGGTCGGGTGGAACTTCGCCCACAGAACGCATGGGCTTCTCATTTTGTTCTTTATTATCAATATGTTGATGGGCGTGAATCTCTTGTCCTACGGCGGGCACCGCGAGTAGCAGGGTCGCGGCGGCGATCAGTTGCTTCATGCCCCGCCCTCCCCGTGGCGAACGGTCACGACCCGCATCATCCCCGCATGCATGTGCATCAGCATGTGGCAGTGAAATGCCCAGTCGCCCAGCGCGTCGGCGGTCAGGTCGAAACTGACCTTGCCGCCCGGCAGCACGTTGACTGTATGTTTGCGCGGGTTGTGGGCCGCATCTTCACCTGTGATGAGCTGAAAGAAATGGCCGTGAATATGGATGGGATGCGGCATCATCGTGTCGTTGATGAGCGTGACGCGCACCCGTTCCATATGGCGGAAGGCAATAGGGTCCGCGCCGTCGGACAGCTTCACCCCATCAAACGACCACATATAGCGTTCCATGTTCGCAGTCAGGTGGATGTCGAGCGCGCGCGTGGGCGTTCGAACGTCCTCGTTCGGCTCCAGCGCGCGCAGGTCCGCATAGGTCAGGACGCGATGATCGACATCCTCAAGGCCCGTTGGCCGGTCCGCCGTGCGATCGGCCGGCATGGAGGACAGCGTCGCCACCCCCGGTCCCATCGGCACCTCTGGCGCCACCGACGGGTCGAGCATCTTCATGCTGTGGCCGGCCATGCTGTCATTGGCGGGCTGGCTAAGGTCGATCACGCCCCCCTGCCCCATGTCCATGCCGGACATGTCCATCCCCATATCCTTCATGGTCAGCAACGGACGGGCGCGCAGCGGCGGGATGGCCGCGACCATGCCGATCTGCGGCGCCAGGGTCGCACGGACCAGACCGGAGCGGTCGATGGCTTCGGCGATCAGGGCATAGGCCCGTGCGTCGGTCGGCTGGACGATCACGTCATAGGTTTCGGCGATGCCGATCTGGAATTCGTCGGTTTCGACCGGCTGGACATGCTGGCCATCGCACTGCACCACAGTCATCGCCAGACCCGGCAGGCGCAGGTTGAAATTGGTCATGGCCGACGCATTGATGATGCGCAGGCGGACCCGTTCGCCCGGCGTGAACAGGCCGGTCCAGTTTTCCGCCGTGCCATGGCCATTGACCAGAAAGCTGTAGGTGGAGCCGGTCACGTCCGAAATATCGGTCGGGTCCATCCGCATCTTGCCCCAGTCGATCCGTTCGCGGAGCGGCTGGTCCTTCCCCTTGAGCAGCCCTGCGAGCGTCTGCCGCTGCATGTTATAATAGCCGCCCGATTGTTTGAGCCGCTTCAATTGAACATGGGGATGAACGGGCGACCAGTCGGACAGGACGATCACATGCTCGCGGGTCGCCTGCACCGGATCAACGCCCGCGGGGTCGATGACGATGGGGCCGTAATGACCCATCGCTTCCTGCATTCCCGAATGGCTGTGATACCAGTAGGTGCCCGACTGGCGGATCGGAAATTCATAATGGAAGGTTTCGCCCGGCGCGATGCCGGGGAAGCTGATGCCCGGCACGCCGTCCATCTGAAAGGGGACGATCAGGCCATGCCAATGGATCGACGTATCTTCCTTCAACTGATTGGTGACGGACAGGCGGACACTTTGTCCTTCGCGCAGGCGGATCAGCGGCGCGGGGACAGTACCGTTAATCGTGATGGCATGGGCAGAGCGTCCCCCGGTCGCAAAATGGCTGTTGGCGACGGTTAGCGCGATACTGTCACCCGACAGGACGCCGGGCGCCGGATGCAGCCCGTGGGTGCCGCTTTGCGCCCAGGCTGGAAAGGCGTTGCTGAGGCTGAGGGCAGCCGCGCCCTTTAACAAGGCGCGGCGGTCGAGGGTCAGATGGGTCATGCCCCTTCATACGCGGGGGGCAGCGTCATCCCTCAAACTTTCCGACAATTTTGCACGCGCACGGTAAAGGCGGGTTTCGACCGCTTTTTCGCTGAGACCCAGCGTGGCGGCGGTGTCAGCCTGGCTCATCGCCTCTATCGTGCGCAGCAGCAGCACATCCTTGAGCGGAGCGGGCAGCGCGGCGATGGCGGCGTTGATACGGGCGAGCTCACGCTGCGATTGCAGCGCGGCTTCAGGATCGGGCGCAACATCGGCGATGTCCCCTGCTTCGTCGATGGGGCGGGCAAAAGCGAAGAAGCGCCGCACGGCACGGCGGCGGCCCCAGTCGCGACATTTGTTGAGCGTGATCCGCGCGATCCAGGCGCGGAAAGGACGCGCGCCGTCATAGCGGGCCAGCGCGGCAAAGGCGGCGATGAACACCTCCTGCGTGATGTCGAGCGCTTCGTCATTATCGCCCACATGGCCGCGCGCCAGTCGCCACACGGCATCCCGATGTCGGCGCATCAGCGCGGCATAGGCGTCCTGATGCCCGGCCAGCGCATGCGCCGCCAGCGTCCTGTCATCGGGTTCGCCGGGCGTCACCGGCGGTCGGGCTGGGTCAGTGCCTTGACGACCGCGCTGTCAAATTGCGCTGCCTGATCGGGACGCAGCACAGCGCGCATGGCGAAAATATGTTGCAGCGTTTCCTTTTGCAGGGCGCCCATGACATGATGGGTACGATCCACCGCCTGCGCGACCTGCGGCCCATAGCCATGTTCCGCGGCAATTGCCTGCGCCAGCCGCGCATTGTCGGCGCGCATTTCCGCTTCCAGGGCTTCACGCCGGATGGCGAAGGCAGCTTCGAGCGTGTGGATGCGTTGTTCCTGCGCCGCATCGAGCGTCAGCTTTTCATGCAGCAGCGCATGGATTTCGCTTTCGACGCGGGGCTGCGGCGCGATCCACATGCGCGCAAACAGCACCGCCGCCAGCGCCGCGGCGAAGGCGACGAGCGCGACGAGCAGATAGCGCCGGGTCGTCATTGGCCCAGCAGGCGCGATGGCGCGTAATCGGACATGCCGATCGGCGCGGGCGCCGCCTGCGCTGGGGCCGACGGCACGATACTGCCCGCCCAGCCGATGCCGACCGCCAGCAACCCGGCGAGCATCAGGCTGCGCCGCGCCACGCCCTGTTCGCGGCGGCGGGTAAGCCCCTGCATCACCGCACCGTCCATCTGCTCCAGCCGGTTATCGACCGGCATGGCCCGTATTTGCGCCAGCATCTGATCGAGATCACTCATCTCTACATACTCCATCCTCACCACGGCATACGCGCATCAGGCGCCGATCCCTCATTGGGTGAGGACAAAAATCATGCACCTGTGATGAGGGATCGGGCAAGTCCATGCGTAATGTTGCGTAATACCCATCATGGAGAAGTGAGCATGTCCCGTTTCCTGTCCGCCGCCCTTGCCCTGTCGATCGCGATCCTACCGGGCGCGGCGTTCGCCCATTCCAAGCTGCTGTCGTCCAGTCCCGCTGCAAATGCGACGGTCGCCAAGCCGACCAAGCTGACGCTGACCTTTTCCGAGACGTTCCTGGGCCCGCTTTCCGGCGTCGATCTGGTGATGACCGGAATGCCGGGCATGAGCGACCATCCGCCGATGCCGATCAAGGGATTCAAGACGACGGTTGCGCCTGACGGCAAGACGATGGTCGTCACCCTGCCCCGCGCGCTGCCCGCCGGCAGCTATGACCTGAAATGGCATATTGTCGGCGCCGACCAACATAAGATGGAAGGCGGCTACAGCTTCAAGGTCAAATAAGCCGTGATGGCCGGGGGGATAGAGGCACCCATGCTGCTCCTGGCGCGCTTTGGCCTGATGGCCGACCTTGCCCTGCTCATGGGCCTGCCGCTCTTCTGGTGGGCCATGGGCATGGCGGGGCAGCGCGTGCTGCTGGCAGGGCTGGCATTGGGGGGCATGCTATTGTCTGCGCTCTGGCTGCTGGCGAGCGCGGCCAGCATGGCGGGCACCCCGATGCTGCCGCCCGACTGGGCGACGGCGAAGATAGTGCTGACGATGACCCCGATCGGCCCGGTGCTGGCGGTGCGGGGCGGCGCCCTTCTTGCCGCGCTGGGCCTGGCTATGGCGGGGCGGGATCGCTGGGTACTGGTCCCGGCGGCCATCGCCGCTGCAACCATGGCCTGGACCGGCCATACCGGCGCGAGCGAGCATGGCGCAGGCGCGATCCACCGAATGGCCGATGTCGCGCATATCTGGGCGGCGTCGGGCTGGATCGGTGCGCTCGCCGCACTGCTATATGCCGTGACGAGGCGGCGTCCCCCGGTCGACCGGATCGCCGGGATGCTGGCGAAATTTTCGCTGCTGGGCACCATATTCGTCGCCACGTTGATCGTGACCGGCGCGGTCAACGCCGCCATGATCGTGGGCGTGGCTGACATGGGCATGCTGACGGGCAGCCGCTATGGCTGGCTGCTGGGCGCAAAGCTGGTCCTGTTCTGCGGGATGCTGGCGCTGGCGGGGATTAATCGCTGGCGGCTGACACCGGCGCTGGAACGGGGCGAACATGCAATTGCCGCGCTACGTCTCTCACTCTGTGTGGAGACGAGCGCGGCAATCGGCATTTTGGCGCTGGTGGCCTGGCTGGGGACGCTCGATCCCCTGGCCTGAGCCATCAGGCCGGACGGTAGATCGCATATATTTTCTTGACGTGCACCTGGCTGTCCCAGCTGCACGAAGCGCCCTGTTCGACCAGGAAAATGTCGCCCTTGCCAAATGTCGCGGTTGCATCTGCCCCATCGACAAAGGTGACGCTGCCTTCCAGCAGATACATCAATTCATAATGGCGATAGAACATGGCGCGGCGGTGATAGGGGGTGGAATCCCAGGTGCCGCAGACAAATTCGCCATCGGCTGAGCGATAGTCGGTAAAGTTGCGGCAGGACGGGGTCGGCCCGACAAGCAATTCAGCCAGCGGCGCACCGGACGGTTCGAGCGTCGCATTGGTGTCGATCGGGATGATCGCACCGTCGGCGGCAGACCCGCCAGTGCGGCGCACGAACAGCAGGCGCGCATCGGCGGCGACAGTCCAGCCAAAGGTTGCGCCTTCACACAGGACGATGCTGTCGCCTTCGTTGAGCGTGCGATCATCGATCTGCACGCTGCCCGATTCAACGATCACGAATTCATCGGCGGGCATTGCCGCGACCGTGCCACTCCCTTGCGGCAGGGCGATCAGCCCTATCGAAACGGGGCCTTCAGGCTGGGGCAGTTCGGCGCGGGCAGACAGGAAGGTCTCGCCCTCCCCTGGCTGGGCCGTTACCCCCGCCGCCCAGGCGCGCAGGTCGACAAAGGAGCGGGTTGCGGTCTGGCTGGTCGTCATTTTGGCTTCCCTCAAGAAATTTGCGGCAAGCTAGCGTGATGCTGACGGCAGGTTGCACCAAGCGCGCATCAGCGACGCGCAAATGGTGCCGTTTGCATCTGCCGGGACGTTCAAAGCTGCCGCAGCGCGCTGGCCGGACGCACCGACAGCAGCGGGATCGACCCGGCCAGGCCGATGCCCAGCGTCAGCAGCGCGCCACCGCCCAGCGTCGCCAGAACCACCAGCCAGTCGGGCGACCAGCTGAATTCGAAGATCCGGACGATCACGAACCAGGCGGCAATCGACCCCAGCGCCAGCGCGACCAGCGCGAGCATGATGGCGAGCAGGCCATATTCGAGCGCCTGTCCGCCCAGCAGCTGCGCGCGGGTCGCGCCCAGCGTCTTCAATATCACGCTATCATAGCTGCGCGCCTGTCGCGACGCGGCGATGGCGCCGACCAGCACGGCTATGCCCGCCAGAATCGCGACCGACGCTGCTGAAACGATCGCCGCGGACATCTGCGTCATGATCTCGCCCACCTGCGCAATGATCTGTCCCACGGCGATCACCGATATACCGGGAAAGGCCGCCAGCAGGTCGCGCGTGACGGCGCCATCCTTGCGCGTGTCCATGGTGATGGTCGCAGCCAGGCTGTGCGGTGCGGCGGAGACGATGCCGGGGGAAAAGACGAGGATATAGTTGAGGCCCATCGTGTCCCAGTTGATCTTGCGCAGCGAGGCGATGCGGGCGGTAATTTCGCGCCCCAGCACGCTGACCGTCAGCGTATCGCCAAGGCCAACACCCAATATCCTGGCCGCTTCAGCGTCAAAGGAAACGAGCGGCGGCCCGTCATAGTCGCGCGGCCACCATTGGCCCGCGACCAGTTCGCTGCCCGCCGGCAGGGCCGCGCTATAGGTCACGCCACGTTCGCCGCGCAGGAACCAGGCACCTTCGGGCAGCTCCTTCAGGTCAGTGACGCGCTGATCGCCATAGGCGACAATCGTGCCGCGGAGCGCGGGGACGATGTTGAACTGAGCGTCGGGGGCTTGTTTGCGCACGATGGATCGAAAACGGTCCGCCTGATCCGAGGGGATGTCGAGCACGAACTGGGCCGGGGCTGTTTTGGGCACGACATTGCGGATTTCGCTGTCAAGGCTGGTCTGGATACCAGCTAGCGTCACAAACAGGGTGAGCGCGAGGCCAAGCGCGACGATCAGCGCGGCAGTCTGCGCGCCGGGGCGGTGAAGATTGGCCAGCGCCAGCCGGAGCAACGGCCGACGCGGCCGCGGCGCACGCTGGGCGATCTGGCGCACGCCCCAGCCGATACCAAGCAAAAGCAGCAGGACCGCCGCCGTCGCGCCAAGGACCGCCGCGGAAAAGAGCGGCTCGCGCGCCGTGCCGAGCGCCAGCCCAACAAGCAGCAGGCCTGCCGCCGCCATGGCAAGGATAGTGCGCCGATCAATGCCGTGGCGCGGATCTACGACGCCGCGAAAGATCAATGCGGCAGGCTGGGTCCGCGCGCGCGCCAGCGGCGGCAGGGTGAAGAGGAAGGCGATCAGCAAGCCATAGGCGGCACTGGTGACGAGCGGCAGAGGATGAAGCCGAAAGCCAGGACTGACCGGCAGCACATCGCCGGCCAGTACGACGATGACGGAAGGCAGAAGAGCGCCCACGACAAGCCCGCAGCCGATACCGATCAGTGCGACGCAGCCGATCTGCAGCAGGTAGATGCGCGCAATATCGCGCGACGTTGCGCCCAGCACCTTGAACGTCGCGATGCCGGGCCGTTTGAGGGCGAGATAGGAGGCAACGCCGTTGCTGACGCCGATGCCCGCGATCACGAGTGCGGCAAGGCCGATCAGCGAGAGAAATTGGCCCATGCGGATGATGAAGCGGCTGGCACCGGGCGCCGCCCGATCGCGGTCCTTGAACTCCCAGCCAGCCGAGGGATATTGCTGTTCGAGGCGCTCCCGCACGGCCTGCGCATCCACGCCGGCAGGCAGGCGCAGACGATATTTGCTTTCATAAAGACTGCCCGGCTGGATCAGCCCGGTACGGCGCAATCCATCAAGCAAGACGATCGCGACCGGGCCAAGCGTGAAGCCTTCGCCCAGCCGGTCGGGCTCATCGGCAATGATCGCGGCGATGGTGAAAGTGGCTGTGCCATAGACCAGCCGGTCGCCCGGACCGACATTCAGCCGATCGGCAAGGGCGGGGCCGATCAATATGCGGTCGGGCGCAAGCGGCGCGCGATAATCGCCCTGCCGCAACGCCAGCGTGCCGTAGAGCGGATAGGCATTATCGACGCCCTTGAGTTCGGTCAGAACGGCGAGCGCGTCTGGCCGGTCGCCCCGCGCCATGGCGCGCAAGCGGATCGTTTCGCTCATTGTGCCCAAACCACGAAAGACAGCTTTGTCGCCATCGCCTGCTTCGCGCTGTGTCATGGCGATTTCCACGTCGCCGCCAAGCAATCCCTGCCCGCGCAGGCTCAATTCCTGCGTGATCGCGGAGGTCAGGCTGCCGATTGCGGCCAGCGTGGCGACGCCCAGGAACAGGCAAAGAAAGAGCAGCCGCAATCCCCGGAAACGGCCCACAAGATCACGCCGGGCGATGCGCCAGCTTGTCGCCCAATCCAGCGCGTTCATGCGGTGCGATCCGAGACGATCTGGCCATCGCGCATTTCGACGATCCGGCCGCATCGTTCAGCCAGTGAAGGATCGTGCGTGATGATAACAAGGGTTGCACCAGCCGCGCGCTGCCGATCGAACAGCAAGTCCATGATGGTGATGCCTGTCGTCGCGTCAAGATTGCCGGTCGGTTCGTCGGCGAACAGGATGGTCGGCCGTGGCGCGACGGCGCGGGCGATGGCGACGCGCTGCTGTTCACCACCCGACAATTGGGCGGGATAATGGTCGAGGCGGTGGCCAAGGCCAACTGCCCGCAATTCATCCGCGGCCCGGGCGAAGGCATCGACATCGCCCGCCAGTTCCAGCGGCACGGCGACATTTTCAAGAGCGGTCATGGTCGGGAGCAGGTGGAAACTTTGCAGGACGATGCCGATGCGACCGCGCCGGGCGCGGGCCAGCGCATCTTCATCCAGTGCGCCGAAATCGACCCCGCCGATATGCACATCCCCGCCGCTGGCCCGCTCCAGCCCGCACAGCACGGCCATCAGCGAACTTTTGCCCGATCCCGATGCGCCCAGGATCGCGATGCTTTCGCCACGCAGCATAACAAGGTCGACCCCCTTCAAAATCTCGACCGGCGCATCGCGGGTGCCAAGCGAGAGGGTGACATTATGCGCGCGGATCGCGATAGTGGCCGGATCGATGGGCATGTGCATGAAGAAGGAGCGCTCCTTGGCGGGCAGATATTGGCAATATGGGGCGCTGGCGCTCATTATCCAACTGGGCTCGGCATGTTCAGACAAGGCCCCTCCCCCACCCCCTGCCGCCAATAGCGCGCAGGCAACGCCATCAACTGCGCCAACCGCCGATGCCAAGCTGATCGTCGCATTTGGTGACAGTCTTTATGCCGGTTATAATCTGGACCAGGGCAAGGGGCTTGCCCCGGTGCTGGAGCGGGCCCTGGCCGCGCGCGGCGTCAACGCGCAGGTCGTCAATGCCGGTGTATCCGGCGATACAAGCGCAGCGGGACTGGCGCGGCTGGCCTTCACGCTGGACGGCCTCGCGCGCAAGCCCGACCTGATGCTGGTCGGACTGGGCGGCAATGACATGCTGCGCGGCTTGAGCCCGAAAACCACGCGCGACAATCTCGACGCGATCCTGGCTGAACTGAAGAAGCGGGATATTCCCGTGCTGCTGACAGGCATGTTAGCCTCACCCAATATGGGGCCAGATTATGCCGCTTCATTCAATCCTATCTTCCCGGCACTGGCGAAGAAATATGGTACAACGTTCTACCCCTTCATGCTGGACGGGGTCATCGGCAATCGCGCGCTGCAACTGCCCGACGGCATTCATCCCAATGACAAGGGCGTTGGGGTCATCGTGGGCAGGCTGGAACCAATGGTCGAGGATGCGTTGCGTGGCTGACGGTATCCATGCCGGATTGGTCGGCTATGCCCCCACCGGACGGATATGCCTGTGCCATTGCTGCGCGCCGTTTCGGCTTTGGCGTTGACGAGCATCAGCACCGGCCATGCCGATGACGTCGCAGCGCCCGATCGATACCGATAATCCGACGTGTTATCAGTGACAATCCAACGTGATTTCAGAATCGTGGCATCGTGTTTTCAAACCGGATCGGACGTGCGATCGAATTTGGCTAAGCCTATCCAACTGACGGAAATTAAAGCGAAAATCATCAGAACTCTGGACCGTAACCCTGCTAATCCCAGAATAAATCTCTAAGCGGATGGTTTGGCACGGCAGAAGAGGATGGCTCCAGGTTCGCTACCCAACGCAACTCTCAGCACAGGATTGAAGTTCGCGGGCTATCAGGCAGCACCAAGCCCATCCGGCATCTAGCAGGATCATGGTTATGGTTTGACGTTGATGCAGCGCAGCAAGTTGGGATCACCGGCACCCTGCTCCATCGGTTTGACTTTCAGGGTAAAATAGGAGCATTAAACACAAACTATTTTACGGCCCATGATTCGGCCATGCGAGGCACCATGTCGTTTACAGTCAACACACTGCGTAACGTCACCACAGCTTGCCAACAGATGCGCGATCATATCAAGACGATCGTGTTCAGGCCGGAAAATCATAAGACGCTCGACATCACTTTTGGCCCCACGGTTGCAGCCGAGCTGATCGGTCGCACGCCCGAAGCGCTGGCCAAGGCCGAAGCGAAAGGCCGCCTGCCCCAGCCCAAGCAACTGCCCAATGGCCGCCGCTATTACACGCTGGAGGATCTCACCCAGATTCGCGCCGCACTTGGCATACAGGTCGGCAAGCAGCCGGACGAAGATGCAGTCGTGCTGGCGGTGCAGAATTTCAAGGGCGGCGTTGGCAAGAGCACCATCACCAAGCATCTCGCCGACTATCTCGCCCTGCATGGCTACAGCGTGCTGGTGATCGACTGCGATCCGCAGGCTTCAACGACGACGATGTTCGACATCCAGCCCGAAACGCTGATCGACGACGAACAGACACTTGGCGCCTTCCTCTCGCCGCGCAGCACCTTCAGTGATTTTTCGCAGACGATCCGCGACACGCCCTGGCCGACGATCAAGATCGTGCCATCCAGCCTTGGCCTGCAGGACGCCGAATGGGATCTGACCTCTACCTTGCGCGAAGGCGGGCAGGCGGTGCGTGAAGGGCTGCAGGCGCTGCGCATCGGCATTGCCAGTGTGACCAAGGATTTCGACGTGATCCTGCTCGATCCGCCGCCAGCCATGGGCTTCCTTGGCCTCAACGTCATGGCCGCGGCTACGGGCATGTTGATCCCCGTGCCGGCGCGGCAGCTCGATTATCTTTCGACCATCCATTTCATGGAGACGATCGCAGATAATATCGAGATACTCGAAGAAAATGGCACGCCAGTGGATTATGGCTTCATTCGCGTGGTCTGTTCCGCCTTCTCGCCAAGCAAGCCGGGCGAAAATGATATGTGGCGGATCATGCAGGCGACCTATGCAGGCCTGCTGCTGGGCCAGCCGATCCTCGCGTCCGAGGAGATCAAGAACGCCACCCAGGCATTCCGCTCAATTTATGAATCCAAGCCGTCCGCCTCGCACCAGACATATACGCGGTGCCGCGACAATCTGGACGCCGTCTTTGCCGAGGTCGAGCAGCAGATCCGTCAGCAATGGCCGTCGACAAGCCTGACCGCCAACGCCAGTGTGGGTGTCGCGGCATGAGCCGCCGTTCCCTGATCAGCGAAGCTCTTGCCGCCTCGCTTAACGATCCCGCACCTGCGCCGGTCGTCGCGAGCGATGCGGGCGCTCCGGCTCAGCGGTCGAACTTCACCAACAAGCGGCTCGAAGCCTTTGGCGAGGCGGCGCGGATCGTCAAGCGACCGACGATCCGGTTGAAGCCTTCTGAATGTTCGATCTGGCCGGGCAACGCGCGTGACTATTCGCTGCTCGACGAACATCGACTGCGCAGCCTGATCGATTCCATCCTGGCCGAGGGGGGCAATCGCATCCCTGCCGTGGTGCGACGCACGCCGCAGGGTGACCATCCCTATGAACTGGTCACGGGAACACGGCGGCACTGGGCCATCGCCTGGCTCAACGCCAATCATTATCCCGACATCGAACTGATCGCGATCATCGAGGATCTGGACGATGAGGCGGCCTTTCGTCTGGCCGACATTGAAAATCGCGAGCGGGAGGATATTTCCGATCTCGAACGCGGTGCCAACTATAAGGCGGCGGTTGATCGCTTTTATGGTGGCGTCCAACTGCGCATGGCGGAACGGCTCAAAATCTCCAAGTCGCAATTGTCCCGCTATATTGCCCTTACCGAAATTCCGCCCTTGCTGGTCAGCGCCTTTCATTCGCCGATGGACCTGCAGGCCAAATATGCCGAGAAGCTTCTGCCCCTGCTGCGTGATCCCACCACACGCAGCAAGCTGGAGGCAGCCGCCGACCAGATCGCATCGGAGCAAAGCTTTCGTCGGTCGGGTGACGAACAGCCGATCGCCGGATCCGAAGTGCTGGCCCGGCTGCTCAAGTCGGTAACGACCAAGGGCCGGGTGCAAAAAGCCGCGATAGCGAGTGCCGACGGGGCGACGGTGGGACAGGTGGAGAAGGACCAGCAGAAGCTTTTGACGCTGACGCTCATGCCATCGGACCTGTCCACCGATGCGATATTGGAAGCGCTGCGGCCAGTGATTGATCAGGCGAAGATTATGCGCGCGCGTCGGCGCTGAGCAAGTGAGATTAGAAAGCTGAAATATCAGCTTTTATCGTTATATTTCAGAGTGTTATATTGGTTTTCCCTCTGGGGGGAATGCAGGGCGAGGCAGATAGGGTGGAGATTGAGGGCGAACTAAAGACGGCGCTTAAGGAGCGCAAGGTCCAGTTCGAAATGTTCTTCACCCTGCCCGATTTCAGTGATATTTCGTTGCGTGATTATCAGGAAACGATGCAACGGCCCTTCTTCAGCCTGTCGAAGCGCAAACGCATAAAGCCGATAGAGTATACCAGTCCCGATAAGTCGGTCAGCGTCCATGTCTCCCCCAACCCTGCCTATGGCATGGCGACGATCTGGGACGCAGACATCATGATCTATCTCGCGTCCCACCTCAACGAGTTGCGCGAACGTGGGGCTAACGATCTGTCTCCCGTTATCCGGCTGCAGCCAGGCGATCTGCTCAAGCGCATTTGCTGGGGGACCAGCGGCCGCGCCTATGAGCGGTTGGTCAGTGCGCTCGACAGGCTTCAGGCGACAACGATCAAGACAAATATTCGGGCCAGTGCCAAGAGCCGCGAGACGACTTTCTCCTGGATCGACAGCTATACCCATTTGGTGGACGAGCGCACCCAGCGGTCGCTCGGTATGGAGATCACCCTCTCCAAATGGTTCTTCGATGGCGTGATGGACAAGCGCAACGTGCTATCGATTTCGCCGCTCTATTTTGAGATCACGAGCGGCCTTGGCAAATGGCTGTATCGGGCCTCACGCAAGCATGCCGGGGGGAATGGCGCGGAAGGCTTTACGATCGGCTTTGAGACGCTCCATCAGAAGAGTGGCAGCGAAAGTCTATACCCTGTATTCAAGCGCAAGTTGCTGGATCTGGCACGGGTGAATGATCTGCCCGATATCAGCCTGGAGGTCATCGATGGCGATGGCCCGCGGCCCAAAATGAAGATGGTGATGCGGCGCCACTTGAGCAGACGGGCTGGAAATCGGGGGCGCAACGCCCTCCCCTCCCCTCCTCCCGCAGTCGAAAATGACGAGGATATGGTCGATCCCCGTCTGGCGCTGGGCATGATTTCTAGTCTGTCCAAGGGGATGCGGGTCAGCGGAGAAGATACGCCGCGACGTGTGATCGGATCATCCGCGCCCCGCCGAACCATGGCGACCGGTCGCGCTATAGCCAGTCGAATGATCGATGCTGAAATCTACAGCGCCATCCGCGCCGATTTCCCTGGCTGGGACTATGATGAATTGCTGGGCCGCTTTGATGCCTTTCTCGGTGCCAACCCCTCGGAACTCCCGCGCAATTACTCGAAGCGCTTCTACGGCTTCGTTAAGGAACATCATCGGCGCAATAAATATCGTCTGTGATGGCAGGCAGGCTGTCACCGCAATGACGGCCTCGACGTGTTTTCAGAATCACGCATTGAGGACGTAACTGAGCTGCGTTGACAGCTCCCATGCTGATCGATGGCATTCATCGGTGCCGACGATGTTCCATAAAGCCCTGTAGATACAGGCTTTGGCACGCGTGATCGCGACGGAGAACCATCGTCAGATGCAATTTTGGTCTGTCGGCACGAGTGATTCTGAAAACACGTTGAGCAGACGGGTTTGTTGATATGGCCGCTCGCGTTGCCAACATGACAAGCATATCACCCAGTCGAATAGGCCGGAGATACGAGTCATGCGCCCTGCTCTCTTGGTGCATCATCACCAGCGCGTTAATCCCTACGTGTTTTCAGAATCATCCTTGGACACGCGTCGTTGCGACCAGTGACGCAGGAAAATGCCGCGCGATAATGCGAACAAAAGACGAAAGTCGCGATATGGCCCTTTAGAGACCCGTAGAGCGCTTCTGTCGCACCGACATAGATTGGGTCATCGGGCAGCTCAAATCGCTCTTAGAGAGGCTCTGGCGAGGCCGTATTTTCTGGCTCGTCGGACCAAAAATCGTCGATGAGCCAATCCTGAAGAGGGCGACGCGCGGCAATTGGCGTCATGTTGATCGGCAGGGCGTAGCTGCGGTAGCTCGCCTGACCTGATTGTTCAATCAGCAAGCCTTCGGATTCCGCAATCGCCAGCAACTTGATTGCGCCAGCATATGTCAGACCCAAGGCCTTGGCGACAGAGCCGCTCGATATGCGCGGGTGGGTCATGGCCAGCCGCAGGACATCCTTCAGGCGTCCCGGCCGCCGCCTCCGCTCGATGTGCTGGGCCGCCCGCCAGGCATAGGCGCGCAGGCGTGTTTCCAGGTCAAGATGGGCGTGCGCGCCAGTAGCGATCGCCTCAAGCCAGATCAGGTCCAGGCGCTCGCCCGATGCTTGCCGCCATGCCACACTGCTGTTGTCCAGTCCCAGCGCGATCAATCCTCCGGCAGACCCTATCCACCGCCCAGGCCCCCAGCGGTCGCCGACGAGTAGGCTGGCGACCAGATCGCCGTGTCCGATCGGCGCGTGGCGTTGCCAAAGGTGGAATAGTTGCGCGCTTTGAAGCAGGGGAGGGGAGGGGGGCAGCGCGGCTGCCGCCTGCTGCCATTGGGCAATGGCTGGCAATATGTCCTCTGGACTCCGCCCGGACCGTAGGGCTGGAGCTGCATTCATCCCGTCCGCCGCCACTATGCCGAGCCAGCGCATCACGCCTAAACCGTCATTGAGCAACATGTCGAGCGTAATCGGCGCGCCGATCGCCTGCCGCCAATGGCTAAGGTCAAACGCCGAGGGAAGAACTGCGCCGCGCCCGTCGATTGTGAAGGCCTGATCATCGATCGGGCTATTGTCGATCCGGGCAAGCGCTTGCCGCTCAGCGATAAGTGTGCGAATTCTCCAGGGGCGACGAACCGGGCTAAGCCTGCGGCGTTCCTCCAGCCGTTCCAGCGCGCCTTGTGCGTCAGCGTAGGCCAAAATGAGCCGGGATTCATGGTCCAAGGAGGGAAAGGTGGGCTGCATCGTACGTATTTGCTCAATATATGAGTATGATAAAAATCATTGAATAACAGCAATATGATGGTTTATATTAAACGATATACGCCATATAGCAAGTATGCTCCTACATCTCCTCGCTGCGCTCATCGGCGCATCGCGGGAGCGATCCTTGATGGCCTGCGTTGACGCGATGATGGGCCCTGGCCAAATCATTCAATCCTATTGGCATTCGCCAGAAAGCTGACAGCATGACCATCACTCTTGCCGATCCGTCCCTATTGCGTGACCAATGCCTGATCGGCGGCATGTGGACCGGGGTGCCGACCATCCCTGTGACTGACCCGGCGACCGGTGCGGCTATCGGCTCCATCCCCGATCTGGACGCAAGCGACACCCGAGCCGCCGTCTGCGCAGCGGATGCAGCGCTGCCGGCATGGCGCGCAAAGACGGCAGCGGAACGCGCCCGCATTCTGCGCCGCTGGTTCGACCTGCTGACGGCACATCAGGATGATCTGGCGATGATCCTGACCCGTGAACAGGGCAAGGCGCTGGCGGAGGCCAAGGGCGAGATTGGGTACGCCGCCAGTTTCGTCGAATGGTTTGCGGAGGAGGGGCGGCGTATCTATGGCGAGATCATCCCGACGCATCGGGCCGACAGTCGCATTGTCGTTATCAAGCAACCCGTCGGCGTCGTCGCTGCGATTACGCCATGGAATTTCCCGGCGGCCATGATCACCCGCAAGGCCGCCCCGGCATTGTCGGCAGGCTGTACCATGGTTCTGAAGCCAGCGACGCAGACTCCGCTGACCGCGCTGGCGCTTGCCGTTCTGGCCGAACGGGCAGGGGTGCCACCTGGTGTTTTCAATGTTGTTACGGGATCGTCACGAGTTATTGGTGGTGAACTGACCGCCAATCCGCTGGTGCGTAAATTGAGCTTTACCGGATCGACCGAGGTTGGCCGGACTCTGATGGGACAATGTGCGCCGACGATGAAGAAATTGTCGATGGAGCTGGGCGGCAACGCCCCATTCATCGTCTTTCGCGACGCGGATTTGGACGCCGCGGTCGAAGGGGCAATGGCGTCCAAATATCGCAATAGCGGGCAGACTTGCGTGTGCGTCAACCGCTTCTTCGTGCAGCGCGATGTGTCCGCAGCCTTCGAACGGAAGCTGGCGGATGCCGTTGCCAAGCTCAAGGTTGGACCAGGCACCGAGGCGGGCGTTACGCAGGGTCCGCTGATCGACGACAAGGCGGTCGACAAGGTGGAGGAGCATGTCGCCGATGCTCTGGCCAAGGGCGCCCGGCTGGTACATGGCGGGCATCGTCATCCGCTGGGCCACAGTTTCTACGAACCCACCATCATTGCCGGTTGTACGCCAGCCATGGCGCTGGCCAGCGAGGAGACATTCGGACCGCTGGCCGCGCTTTTCACCTTCGATACCGAAGAGGAGGCGATAGCGATGGCCAATGACACCGACGTCGGCCTGGCGGGCTATTTCTACACGCGCGATCTGGCGCGCGCCTGGCGGGTAGGGGAAGCGCTGGAGGTCGGTATGGTCGGCATCAATACAGGTCTGATCTCGACCGAAGTCGCGCCATTTGGCGGTATCAAGCAATCAGGCATGGGCCGCGAAGGATCGCGTCATGGTATCGAGGATTATGTCGAGATCAAATATATGTGCATGGCAGGCATCTAGGCAAAATCAGGGCGGGACCAAGCGATGACAGGCATAGTGGCGGTTACGGGCGCAGCGGGCGCGCTGGGCAGCAAGACAGTCGAGATATTGGCTGCGGGCGGTTGGACGGTTGTCGGCATCGACCTAGGCAAGGTGGCGTCGGATGGCGTTGCGCTCGCTTTGGGTGGCGTCGATCTGACCGATGAAGCGGCGGTCGGCGTCGCTGCCGCTCGGATAGAAAAGGAGCTTGGGCGGCTTGACGGCCTGGTCAATATCGCAGGCGGTTTCAGTTGGGAAACCGTGGCAGACGGCAGCGTCGCGACATGGGACCGGCTCTATGCCATGAATGTCCGCACCGCACTGATCGCAAGTCGCGCGCTTTTGCCATTGCTGCGCGCCAGCCACGGGGCGATCGTCAATATCGGCGCAGCCGCTTCGGTGAAAGCCGGGGTTGGCATGGGCGCCTATGCCGCCTCCAAGTCCGGCGTTGCGCGCCTGACCGAAGCATTGGCCGAGGAATTGAAGGAAGAGGGCGTGCGGGTAAACGCCATATTGCCCAGTATCATCGACACGCCCACGAACCGCGCCGATATGCCAGACGCTGATGTCGCAAAATGGGTATCCCCGGCACAGCTTGCAGGCGTGGTGGCCTTCCTGTTGTCCAGTGACGCCATGCCGATCACTGGCGCGCTGATCCCGGTGACGGGGCGGGTCTAACGCCGCGTCCCGACCGAAAGGATGGTCGAAACGATCAAGGTACTGATCGCCCCTGCCTCCGTTCAGCTAATCGTCTGCCGGAGCAGCGCCAAAGTCCGCGCCCAGGCAAGATCGGCCGCCGCCTTGTCGAAACGCGGGGTCGTATCATTGTTGAACCCATGCTCCGCGCCCTCGTAGATATAGGCTTTGTAGTGCGTTCCGGCCTGCTTCAACGCCGCTTGATATTCGGGCCATGCTGCGTTGGTCCGCGCGTCATTGCCGGCATAATGGATGAGTAGTTGCGCTTTGATCTTCGGCACCTCGGCCAGTGCGGACGGGCTGCCATAGAAGGGCACGGCCGCGCGCAGGTCAGGCAGGCGTGTTGCCAGCAGATTGGCGATCCAACCGCCAAAGCAGAAGCCGACTGCCGCGATCTTGCCGTTGCTGCCCGCCATGGTGCGCGCGTGGGTTGCCGCGGCGACAAAATCCTCGCCAATCTTGGTCCGGTCCAGCGTGGCAAAGGCAGCGCGCGCCTTGTCCTCGTCGCCCGGATAGCCGCCGATCGTTGTCAGGGCGTCCGGCGCAACCGCCATATAGCCATCGACCGCCAGCCGCCGGGCAATATCCTCAATATGCGGGTTAAGGCCGCGATTTTCATGCGCAACGATGACGACGGGCAGCTTTGCGGTGGTCTTTGCCGCTGGCCGCGCAACATAGGCGCGCACCGTCCCGTTGCCAGCGGGTGAAGCGATATCCACATGGCTGATGATGATCCGCTTGTCGTCGGGTTTGATCACCTGTCCGCGTGCGAAATCGGGGCTGAGCGCCGCCAGCATCGTCGTGGCCGCCGCCGCGCTGCCGACATGCACGGCGCATTGGGTCACAAAGCCGCGCCGGTCGATCGCGCCATGCACATAAGCGTCAAACAAATCGAGCACCGCGCGGGGGTAGGCGGTGGCGCCCTTCCTGTCAGCGTCCTGCGTCATGTCACTGTCCTTCCATTCAGCCCGATACCACGAGTTTATCGCCGTCTTTTGCGGTCAAGCCAAGAAAAACCCATAGCCTCGGGCCGCTAAGCCTCGCTATGGGAAGCCAACCCCCAAGAGACACAGGACATTGCCCCGATATGAGCGCCCCGCTGTCGCCCCGCACCATTGGTCCATTCACGGTCAAGGCCATCGGCCTTGGCTGCATGAATTTGAGCCATGCCTACCTGCCCCGGCCCGAACCTGCCCAGGCGGAACGGCTGTTGGGCCACGCGCTCGACATCGGCGTCGACTTTTTCGACACCGCGGCGCTGTACGGCTTTGGCGCGAATGAGGAACTGTTGGGCCGTACCCTGATGCACCGGCGCGACGACTTTGTCCTCGCCAGCAAATGCGTGCTGGGCGGGAAGGATGGCAAGCGCGGTATTGACGGATCGCCCCAGGCAATCACCGCCACGCTGGAAGATTCGCTCCGGCGGTTGAATGTCGATCATATCGATCTCTATTATCTCCACCGGCTCGATCCCAATGTTCCGATCGAGGAGTCGGTCGGTGCGCTGGCGCGCGCTGTCGAGGCTGGCAAAATCGGTGCCATCGGCCTGTCGGAAATGTCCGCCACGACGCTGCGCCGCGCTCATGCGGTTCACCCCATAGCGGCGATGCAGACCGAATATTCGCCCTGGAGCCGCAACGCTGAAGTGGCTGTGCTGGACGCCTGCGGCGAACTGGGCGTCGGCTTTGTCGCCTTTTCGCCTGTCGCGCGCGGTGTGTTGGCTGGCGGGGTGGGGCCAGAGGGGGTGCAGGAGGGCGATGTCCGCGCCTCCATGCCGCGCTTCCACCCGCCGCACCTGCCCCATAATCTTCAGCTTGCTGCCGCCTTCGGCCGGATCGCCGCAGATGCCGGCTGCACCATGGCGCAACTCTCGCTTGGCTGGGTGCTGTCGCGCCGCCCTTATGTCGTGGCAATCCCCGGCACCACCAGCACCGCCCATCTGGACGAGGATATGGCGACGCTGTCGATCGACCTGCCTGCCGAGACGCTCGCGGCGGTCGATGCGCTGTTCACCTTCGAGGCTGTATCCGGCCCGCGCTATCCCCGCGCGGCGCAGGCGCAGATAGATACCGAAACCTGGGACGGCGAACCGCTTGAATAACGGTCTGAGCCGCCATGGCCCGGCCCGCCTGCCCGACAGTCAGGCTGTGTCAAAAGGGGGAGGGGGCTTCGAACCGAACCATCAAGCTGCTTGATCCGTCCTCGATATCCATTATATTGAGGACGGGAAGGGGTCGCCATGTCCAGACCGATGACACTTAATGTACGTGTAAGCGGCGCGCTGAGTGACTTTGTTGCTGCCAATGTCAGTGACACCGGAGCCTATGACAATGTCAGCGAATATGTCCGTGATCTGATCCGCCGCGACAAGGAACGGGTAGAGGCCGATCGCTTCGCCCGGCTGAAAGCCGAGCTGGCGCGCGCCTTCTCCGCGCCGGAGGCAAGTTACGAGATATTGGATGCAGACGCGGTAATCGCCCGCAATCGTCGCGCCTGACGCTGATGGCGGCATTCCGGGTACAGGACGCGGCGGGCCGCAGGCTGGACGAAATCTATGTCTATACGCGCGACACATGGGGTGAAGCGCAGGCCGATCGCTATATTCGCGCCTTGTTCGCCCAGTTCGAGGCCATTGCGACACGAGACGCGGCCTGGCGGGTGATCCCGGCAGAGTTTGGCGTGGACGGCTATTACTGCCGGTTCGAGCATCATTATATCTATTGGCGTGTGTTGAACGATGGTGCCGTGGGGATCGTCACGATCCTTCATGAGCGGATGCACCAGATGGATCGCTTCCGCGAGGATCAGCCCTGATACGGGTGACACAATAGCTGCGGCTTTGGCATATTCGCTTGGCCAGAAATCAGCGCGTCATCCAAGCGATAGTGAGGAATGAGGGCTGTCGCACCAATCCTGAAATCCCGCAGATCGTCCAGCTTAGGATGATCCTATAATTTCATCCATTATTAACGGCATGGCCCTAATGTGCGCGTTTAACATGAGCGATCTCAGCGCCGATTAGAGAGGGTGGTTCCAGTGTCAGCGCTTGCCGGTCTTTTCAAGCTGGACACCGATGACAGAGACCTGTTGCGCGCGCAGTTTCAGTCTTTTTCCAAGCAGATGCCGCTTCTCTATATCATATTGATATTCAATGCGGTCGCGATCTGGGTCGATTTCTTTCGACCCGACATGATTTTCAAGACGGCCATTACGCCGCTTTTCATATGTACCCTCGCTTTGACCAGGGCAATCTGGTGGATGCGCCAATCGCGCGGCGACAATTTCACCGACGAGCAGATAGCCGGATATATCAAACGCACCTGCACGCTGGCCGTGATCATGACGCTGGCCTTCGAATTATGGTGTATATGGATATATGATGGCGGGAGCGCCTATGCTCGTGGTCATCTGACCTTCTTTCTGGCCCTGACGCAGGTCAGCTGCGTCTTTTGCCTGATGTCGCTGCGTGCTGCGGCCATGCGTGTCGCCGTCGTAAGCACTTTGTCCTTCGTGATGTTCTTCAGTTGGGCAGACGAGGGTCGCATGCTCGTGGAGGCAGTCGTCCTGGGCTTTGTCGGTGCGGGTATGATGGTCGTTACGCATCGCTATAATCTGGATTTCTCCCAGCTTGTTCGTTCGGAACGCGACCTGCGGGGCCGTCAGGCGGAAACCGAACAGTTGAGCGAGGAAAATCGCCGGATTGCGTTGACCGATGCCCTGAGCGAACTGCCCAACCGACGTCAATTGCTGGCGCAACTGGATGTGGTGGAAGGGCGCCAAAGTCAGGTGGCCGATGGACTGGCAGTCATCTTCATCGACCTGGATGGCTTCAAGGACATCAATGATATGCATGGGCATCAGGCCGGCGACTGCCTGATCCGTAGCCTGAGCGAGCGCCTTCGCGCCCTGTGCCCGCCATTTGCCATGCTGGCGCGCGTCGGTGGCGATGAATTTGTCATTCTCATCGAGACGCCCGGCGCCCTTGGGGTCGCTGCCGAGATCGCGCAGCGGGTGAACGAAGAGGTTTCGCTACCGATCCTGGTGGACCGGCATATATTGCAGGTCGGCGCCAGCATTGGCCTGGCCGGAAACGGCGATCTGGTCAGCGCGCATGAATTGCTGCGTCGCGCCGACACCGCGATGTATCATGTCAAAATGTCCGGCAAGGGCGAGATCGCCGTCTATGATGCGGCTTTCGAACAGGGTCGGCTGCACCGGCTGGAGATTGAACAGCAAATCGGCGAAGGGCTGGCGAAAAGGCAATTCGATGTTTTCTATCAGCCGGTGGTCGATGCCAATACGCGCGCGATCGTCGCTGTCGAGGCGTTGATCCGCTGGCCACGACGCCCTGCCGGACCGATCGATACGCAACAGGTCATCGAGATTGCCGAGCTTACGGGGCAAATTCATCCCCTTGGCCTGTTCGTGCTGGATCGCGCCTGTCGCGATATTTTGTCATGGGACAACGTCAAGCTGAGCGTGAATGTATCGCCAGCGCAGTTTCGCGATCCCGGATTTGAACGGCAGATCCTCCACGTTCTGGAACAGACTAAGTTCCCGCCCCATCGGCTGCAACTGGAGATAACCGAAGGCTATCTTCTGACCCATCCGGAAAACGCCATTCGTGCGATCAAGGCGTTCAAGGCGATGGGTATTTCGATCGCGCTCGACGACTTCGGCACGGGTTTTACGAGCATACATTATCTGCGATCCTATGGGTTCAGCCATGTGAAGATCGACAAATCCCTGCTTGCTGGTCTTCCCCATGACAAAAGGGCGACCCTGCTGGTAACGGGCGCGATCAACCTGGCCCGCGGACTTGATATGCGTGTCGTCGCGGAAGGGGTCGAACATGAAGAACAGGCCGCCATTCTGTCTGCTTCTGGATGCGACGAATTGCAGGGCTATCTTTTCGGAAAACCCATGCCAGTCTCTGACATTCTGACGATGTATAATGCCAGCGCGGATCGGGACGCGCGGCAGACTCCACGCCTGCGTTCTGCCTGACCGGGATCAGGCTGTGTGCCTGACCCCGATGCGCAGTCAGGCGCGCATCTCTTCGGGCCAGTAGAGACGCATGGGATTGTCGATCAGCAGCTTGCGTTGCAGATCGGCGGTGGGCGCGATGCGCGGGATCATGTCGACCAGATGGCCGTCATCGGGAATGGCATCCTGCAGATTGGGATGCGGCCAATCGGTGCCCCACAGCACCCGGTCCTGATAGTCGGCGACCAGCGGGGCGACCGCGTCGGCAAAGCTGTTCCATGGGTCGCCGGTCGGGTCGAGCCGGTCGGGGCAGGTCGCCTTGAACCAGATGTCGTCGCGGCTGTCGAGGAAGGCGCGAAATGCCTTCATGTCCGGGCCATCGGGCCCCTGGGTCACGTCCGGGCGGCCCATATGGTCGATGACCAGTGGCACGGGGATGGCGTTCATGAAGGGGCGCAATTCTTCCAGAATATCCGCCTCGAAATAGATGACGACATGCCAGCCCGCGGGCAGTCGTCGGGCAACCTCCAGAAACTTGTCCTTGGGCGCGTCATCGACCAGGCGTTTGAGGAAATTGAAGCGGATGCCGCGTATCCCGCCTTCATGCAGGGCGGCAAGGTCCGCGTCGGAAATCGCCGGATCCACCACCGCGACGCCGCGCGCTTTGCCGTTGGATTTGGCGATAGCGTCCAGCGTCGCTGCATTGTCGGTACCGTGGCAACTGGCCTGGACGATCACATTGCGGGCAAAACCCAGATGGTCGCGCAAGGCGAACAGCATGTCCGGCCCGGCATCCTGTGGCAGATATTTCGCCTTCGCGCTGAACGGGAAGTCCGCCATCGGCCCGAACACATGGCAATGGGCATCGATCGCGCCGGGCGGCGGGGTGTAGAGCGGCCTGGACGGGCTGCCGTGCCAGCTGGTGATGCGGTCGGTCATGCGAAAATATCTCCATCCATCAGCTTGCGGGCGGTACGCAGCATGGCGGCGCTGGTGACGGCACCGCTTTCGTCCAGTTCCATGACGCAGGTGGTTTCGCCGGTCGGATGTTCGACCGACAGCGTCTTGCGATTGCCGTCCGGGATGCTGGCGACCTCGGCCGCGGGCGACCCTTCGATCAGGCAGGCGGTGGCGACGCTGACTGCGCCCAGAACGCCAATGGAGGCATGGGCGCGGTGGGGGATGAAGCTGCGCACAGTGACTGCGCCGCCATTGCGGGGCGGGGCGACGAGCATCATTTTCGGCACAGATTTTTCCCTGACGTCGCCCAGGTTCATGCGTTCGCCCACAGCCAGGCGGATCGCCTCTATCCGGGCTTTGAGCGCAGCATCCTTGTCCAGCGTATCGCGGTCTTCATAGCCGGTGACGCCAACATCGCTCGCCTTCATGACGACGCAGGGCATCCCGTTGTCGATCAGGGTGACCGGCACGCCTTCGACCGTATCGAAGGCGTTGCCGGTGGGCAGCAGCGCGCCGCAGGAGGAGCCGGCGGTGTCGCGAAATTCCAGCGGGACGGGGGCGGCGCTGCCCGGCACGCCGTCAATCCTTGCCTCGCCATCATAGCGGACGACGCCACCGGGCGTCTGGACCGTGGCGATGGCGATCTGGCCGGTATTTTCCATGAAAATGGCGACGCGGGTTTCGTCCTGCTGGGCGGGGACCAGCCCGCGTTCAATGGCAAACGGGCCAATGCCCGCCAGAATATTCCCGCAATTTTGCGCGTCGCTGACGATCGCCTGATCGACAAAGATCTGCAGGAAGAGATAGTCGATATCGACCCCTTCACGCTGCGACTTTTTGACGAGCGCGACCTTGCTGGTCAGCGGATCGGCCCCGCCCATGCCGTCGATCTGGCGCGGGTCGGGCGATCCCATAGCGCGCAGCAGGAAGGCGTCGCGGGCAGCGGTGTCGGCGGGCAGGTCGTCCGCGAGGAAATAGCCGCCCTTCGACGTGCCGCCCCGCATCCACATGACGCGGGCGCGATCAAACATATTTGAGGCCCATTTCTTCAAGCCGCGGACGCATGTTGTAAATGTCGAGGCCGAGTTCACCCGCCGCGAGGCGGACCCGCTTGGCTTCTTCGGCCGCTTCGCGCGCCTGCGCCTTTTCCAGCACCGATGCGGCATCGGCGCGGGGGACGATGCAGACGCCGTCATCGTCGGCGATCACGACGTCGCCCGCATTGACCAGAGCGTTGGCGCAGACGATCGGAACATTGACCGATCCCAGCGTAGCCTTGATCGTGCCCTGCGCATGGACAGCCTTGGACCAGACCGGGAAATTCATCTGTTTCAGGTCGCGCAGATCGCGGACGCCTGCATCGATGATGAGGCCGCGACAACCGCGCGCCTGGGCGGAGGTGGCGAGCAGGTCGCCGAAATAGCCATCGGTGCAGGGGCTGGTCGGCGCAAGGACGAGAATATCGCCTTCTTTCAATTGCTCGATCGCGACGTGGACCATCCAGTTATCGCCGGGAGGGGCGGAGATGGTGACGGCGCTGCCAGCGATGCGCGCACCGGGATAGATGGGGCGCATATGGGGGGCGAGCAGGCCAGTGCGGCCCTGGGCTTCATGGACGGTGGCGACGCCGCAGTGGGCGAGGCCGTCAATGACGGAAAGCTCCGCCCGTTCGATATTCTGGACGACGATGCCGGACATGGCGCTGATCCTTTTCCTAAAACCGACAGTGACATGGACATATGCAGCGCAATGCTCAAATCGGTTATGGCGCGGGCACATAAAATTTTGCTAATTATCAAAAATGGAGGCTGATCAGTTCAATATCCGGCATCTGGCCGCGATGGCCGCCGTGGTCGATCAGGGCAGTGTCAGCCTGGCGGCGCGGGCGGTCAACCTGACGCAGCCTGCGGTGACGCAGGGGATCGCCAAGCTGGAAGCGCAATTGGGCGTACCGCTGTTCGAGCGACGGCCGGGCGGGATGGTGCCGACCGACGTGGCGTTGCGGTTCAGGCCGCGTGTCGAGGTTGCGTTGCGGCTGATCGGCAGCAGCCGGGTGACGGCGGCGCAAATCCGGGCCTTTGTCGCGCTGGCGCGCGCTGGCAGCTATGCGGCGGCGGCGGCCATTGTAGGGGTAGCGGAGCCGTCGCTGCACCGCGCGGTCGGCGACCTGGGGTTGGCGCTGGGGGTGCGGCTGGCCGAGCGGCGGGGGCGGGGGCTGATGCTGACCCGCGCCGGCGTGGCCCTGGCACGGCGGTTGCGCCTCGCGCTGGCCGAACTGCGGCAAGGGCTGGAGGAAATCGCCGAACTTCGGGGGCAGGAAAGCGGCCGGATATTGGTAGGCGCGATGCCGCTCAGCCGAGCGCGGCTGCTGCCGCTGGCGATCACCAATTTCAGGCGCGAATCCCCGCAGGTCGATATTTCGGTCGTGGAAGGGTCGCATGCCGAACTGGTCGGGCCGCTGCGCGATGGCGAGATCGACATGATGGTCGGCGCCTTGCGCGATGCGACGATCGGACAGGATCTGGTGCAGCAGCCCCTGTTCGAGGATCGACCGACCATCTTTGCGCGTGCGGGACATAGGCTGGAGCAGGGATGGGACGGCGACGACCTGCGCCGCTTTCCGTGGATATTGCCGCCGGAAGGGACGCCGCTGCGCCAGTTGTGGCGGGCGATGTTCGCAGCGCTCGGCGGCGATTTGCCTGCGGTTCCGATCGAATGCGGATCGGTGATGACGGTGCGGCAATTGCTGGTGAGCGGCGACTATCTGACCCTGTTGTCGGTCGATCAGTTGCGGGTCGAACTGGATAGCGGAATGGTGGCGGATATTGGCCCGGCGCCCGGCGAGATCAGCCGCACCATCGGCCTGACGAGCCGGGCCGATTGGCGACCGACGCGCTTGCAGCAGCAATTCATGGCAGCGATCGAACAGGCAGCGGGAGAAGTAAATTCGTAAATTCTTATAGCCTGTCCCCGGATGTGATTGGCCGTTCGGCATACAATCCGGCATCCCCCTTTTCATGGAGCAGGAAGTCGGTCTGATCGGGTTTGGCGAAGCAGGGTCCACCTTTGCATTGGCGGGGGACTGGGCGGCCGCTGCCCATGTCTATGACATCAAAACCGAATCTGCGGCCACGCGCGAAGCGATGTTGGCTGCCTATGCGCAGGCGGGCGTGCTGCCCGCGCACTTTATCGAGGATGCGCTGGACGGCGTGAATCTGATCCTGTCGCTGGTGACGGCGGACCAGGCGCTTGTCGTGGCGGAAGCGGCGGCGGCGCTGATCGCGCCCGGCGCGATTTTCTGTGATTTGAACAGCGTAGCGCCGCAGACCAAGCAGGCAGCGGCGCAGGCGATCGAAGCGGCGGGCGCCCATTATGTCGATGTCGCGGTGATGGCCCCGGTCGATCCGGCGCGGCTGAACGTGCCATTGCTGCTGAGCGGCGACAAGGCGCCGATGGCCGAGGCCGGGCTTCAGGCCCTGGGTTTTGCCAGGACGCGCGTCGTGGGCGCCGACGTCGGACGGGCATCGTCGATCAAGATGATCCGGTCGGTCATGGTCAAGGGCATCGAAGCGCTGACCGCCGAGTGCGTGCTGGCGGCGGACGCGGCCGATGTGCTGGACGAGGTGCTGGCCTCGCTCGACGCGAGCGAGAAGGCGAGGCCGTGGGACGCGCGGGCCGATTATAATCTCGACCGGATGCTGGTGCATGGCCTGCGCCGCGCGGCCGAGATGGAGGAAGTCGTCAAGACGCTCGACGGGCTTGGCACGGGCGCGGCGATGACACGCGGGACGGTCGAGCGGCAGCGGGCGATCGGTGCTTTGCGGGCGTCGACGGTCCCGGAGGGTCTGGGGGCGAAGATTGGGATGATTTCTGCTTCGGCGTCGGTGGCGCGCGAGGCGGCGGAATAGACTTATGTGCTCCCGCCAGGGCGGGAGTCCAGTCCCGCCACCCGAACCGGGCGACCGCCTTCGCGGGAGCGCCGCGATAAGGGGAGGGGCGTTGGATAGGATAGTTGGAGACAAGCGCGGATGAGCCTGATTATCGATTGCCATGGCCATTATACGGTGTTGCCCAAAGGGCATGATGCCTGGCGCGAAGAGCAGAAGGCCGCGTTCAAGGCCGGGACGCCGTGTCCGCCCTATCCGGAGATTAGCGACGCGGAAATTCGCGAGACGATCGAGGCGAACCAGTTGCGTTTGATCAAGGAGCGCGGCGCGGACCTGACGATCTTTTCGCCGCGCGCGTCGGCCATGGCCCCGCATGTGGGCGATGAGGCGATGGCGAAGGAATGGGCGATCCGCTGCAACGACCTGATCGCGCGGGTGGTGGCGATGTTCCCCGAAACCTTCGTCGGCGTATGCATGCTGCCCCAGTCGCCCAAGGCGGACATGAGCAACAGCATTGCAGAACTGGAGCGGTGCGTCACGCAGCTGGGCTTTATCGGCTGCAACCTCAATCCCGATCCGGGCGGCGGACATTTCACCCATCCGCCGCTCACCGACAAATATTGGTATCCCTTTTACGAGAAGATGGTCGAGCTGGACGTCCCGGCGATGATCCATGTGTCGGGCAGCTGCAACCCGGCGATGCACGCGACTGGCGGCTATTATATCGCGGCGGACACGATTGCCTTCATGCAGTTGCTGGAGGGCGATCTGTTCAAGGATTTCCCGACGCTGCGCTTCATCATCCCGCATGGTGGCGGCGCGGTGCCTTATCATTGGGGGCGCTATCGCGGATTGGCCGACATGCTGAAAAAGCCCGATCTGTCGACCCATCTGATGAACAACATCTTTTTCGACACCTGCGTCTATCATCAGCCAGGCATCGACCTGCTGGCCGACGTGATCGACAACAAGAATATCCTGTTCGGGTCTGAAATGGTGGGCGCAGTGCGCGGGATCGATCCGACCACCGGCCAATATTTCGACGACACCAAACGCTATGTCGACGCGCTGGACATCAGCGATGCCGAGCGCGCCGCCATTTTCGAGGGCAATGCCCGTCGCGTCTTTCCCCGGCTTGACGCCAAATTGAAGGAGAGGGGACTATGATCACCGAAGATCCCAAGCATCAGGATATTCACGAATATCTTGCCGAGTTCGAGGATATTCCGGGCACGCGCGTCTATACGGCGGCGCGCGCCCGCAAGGGATATCATATGAACCAGTTTGCGATGAGCCTGATGAAGGATGAGAATCGCGCAAGGTTCAAGGCCGACGAGCGTGCCTATCTGGACGAATGGCCGCTGAACGAGGAACAGAAGGAAGCCCTGCTGGCGCGTGACTATAATCGCTGCCTGGACCTGGGTGGCAATGTCTATTTCCTGGCCAAGCTGTTTTCGACCGACGGAATTCCGTTCGCCGAAGCGGTCAGCACCATGACCGACATGAGCTTTCCCGAATATCGCGAAATGATGATGAACGGTGGCCGGTCGCCAGAGGGCGTGCGGTCGATCAGGGCCAACGCCGCGTCGAGCGGCGAAACCAACGAAGGAGCCAGATAATGGCGCGGATAACTGCTGGTGTGGCGTCGAGCCACGTGCCGCTGCTGGGCGTGGCGTCCGATTTCGACAAGGATCGCGACGATTATTTCGGGCCGATCTTTGCCGGCTATGACTGGACGCGGGAATGGGAGAAGGCGGAAAAGCCCGATGTCATCATCCTGGTCTATAACGACCATGCGTCCGCCTTTGACATGAAGATCATCCCGACCTTCGCCATTGGTTGCGGCGAACGCTATAAGTCGGCGGACGAGGGCTGGGGTCCGCGCCCGGTGCCCGACGTCGAGGGGCATCCTGACCTGGCCTGGCATATTGCGCAGAGCCTGGTGCTGGACGAATTCGACATGACCATCATCAACGAGATGGATGTCGACCATGGCCTGACCGTGCCGTTGTCCATGATGTTCGGCAAGCCCGACGCCTGGCCGTGCAAGGTCGTGCCGCTGGCGGTCAATGTCGTCACCTATCCGCCGCCGTCGGGCAATCGCTGCTGGGCGCTGGGCGAGGCGATCGCCAAGGCGGTCGACAGCTTCCCGGAAGATCTGAACGTGCAGATATGGGGCACGGGCGGCATGAGCCACCAGTTGCAGGGGCCGCGCGCCGGGCTGATCAACAAGGAATGGGACAATATGTTCCTGGACGGCCTGATCGGTGACAGCGACCATCTGCGCCGTATCCCGCACATCGAATATCTGCGCGAGACCGGCAGCGAAGGCATCGAGATGGTGATGTGGCTGGTGATGCGCGGCGCACTGGGAAAGAAAACCCGCGCGTTGCACCGCCACTATCATGTGCCCTGCTCCAACACCGCGATCGGCCATATGGTGTTGCGCCCCGACAATGGCGAGGGGCTGGACATGACCGGAAGCGAAACGGTGAGCGCGATCGCGGCTGAGTAAACCCCCTTCAAGATGGGTGCAGGCTCGCATCGCTCGCACCCACCCCTTCCCCCTCCCTTGAAAGGGAGGGGCTTATTATGGAGTAGTTTTCCATGCGTATTGCCCTGGCTGGTGCCGGCGCCTTTGGCGAAAAGCACTTGGATGGCCTGAAGAATATCGACGGCGTGAGCGTGACGTCGCTGGTCGGGCGCCGTCTGGACGCGACCCAGGCGATTGCCGACAAATATGGCATCGGTCATGCGACCACCGACCTTGCGGACACATTGGCCCGCGATGATGTCGACGCCGTGATCCTGTGCACGCCGACGCAAATGCATGCGGCGCAGGCCATTGCCTGCATGGATGCAGGCAAGCATGTCCAGGTCGAAATTCCGCTGGCCGACAGCTGGGCCGATGCGCAGGCGGTGCTGGCCAAGCAAAAGGAAACCGGGCTGACCTGCATGGTCGGCCATACGCGGCGGTTCAATCCCAGCCACCAATATGTCCATAACCTCATCACGGCAGGTGAGCTGAACATCCAGCAGATGGATGTGCAGACCTATTTCTTCCGCCGCAAGAATATCAATGCCAAGGGTGAGGCGCGGTCCTGGACCGACCATCTGTTGTGGCACCATGCCGCGCATACGGTCGATCTGTTTGCCTATCAGGCGGGCAAGATCGTGTCCGCCCATGCGATGCAGGGACCGATCCACCCGGAACTGGGCATCGCGATGGACATGTCGATCCAGTTGAAGAGCGAAAGCGGGGCCATCTGCACCCTGTCATTGTCGTTCAACAATGACGGGCCGCTAGGCACCTTCTTCCGCTATATCGGCGACACTGGCACCTATATCGCGCGCTACGACGATCTGGTGAACGGCAAGGAAGAGCCGATCGACGTCAGCAACGTCGCTGTGTCGATGAACGGCATCGAATTGCAGGACCGCGAATTCATCAGCGCGATCCGTGAAGGCCGCGAACCCAATTCGAGCGTTGCAAAGGTGTTCGATTGCTATCGCGTGCTGGGCGAGCTGGAGCAGCAACTGGTATAGTGGAGATCCCTTCGGGGTCGCAAGAAGGGCGCGGCGGGAAACCGACCGCGCCTTTTCCGTGTGTCAGGCCGTGACGAAAGGATGCGCCAGCCTGAGTTCGTCGAGCAGGGTTTCGAGCCGGGCGACATCGGCAAAGGGGCCGGTCGGCGTGACCGACCAGTTGCAATGGGGGTGGGTGGCGCGGCTGTAGAGGCGGATCGGGCCGATCAGCGTGCGCCAATGATGTTTGCTCTTGCCATGGTCGCGCAGCAATTTCGCCACGAGCAGGTCGGTCAGCTTGTCCACGGTCATGCGCCACGCATAGGGCCGGGGGCGGGCGGGTTCAACCGTCTCTGGCAGCGCGCCAGACACGGGGCGGCTGGCCGATATGGCGGGCGAAGAAGCGGGAGAAATAGGCGGGGTCTTCAAAGCCTGTGGCATAGGCTATCTCTGCCACCGACATTTGCGAATAAAGCAGCAGGCGGCGCGCCTCCAGCAAGGCACGATCATCGAGCATTTGGGCGGGCGATGTGCCCGCGACGCGCGCGCAGGCGTGCCGCAAGGCGGTAAGGCTGACGCCCAGCGCGCGGGCATGCTCCGATACCGGCTCGCGCTGGCGGAAGCGCCGTTCGATCCGTTCGCGCAACCGCGCGACGAGCGCTGCCTGACGCGCGGTGCCGGGCTGCGCCTGTTGGGTGAGGGCAGCGTGGCGCAGCGCCAGGACCATGAGGTGCAGCAGGGCGGATTCGACCGCAGCGCGCTGGCCGGGGCCGGACCAGCCCAGTTCCTGCGCCATCCGCGCGATCGCCGCTTCGGCAGCGTCGCCCTCCGCCTGTGGCAGCATGACCGCATGGGGATGGGCAAAGAGTGGCGCGAGATCGGCGTCGCGGGCGACAAGATGGCGCAGATAGGCCGCCGCGATGGTGGTGACATGGCCGCTGGATTCGCGATGCCAGGTGAAACCGTGGACGATTCCCGCCGGGACCAGCAACAGGCAGGGCGCCTCGAACCGGAATTCGTGGGCTTCGGCCTGCATCGCGCCACCGCCCCGCGCGATCAGGATGATATGGTGGAGATCGCGATGGACGTGCGGGCGGATCGTCCATTCGCTGGGGCGGGATCGGTCGTCCAGACTTTCGACATGGACGAACCCTTCCGCCACGCTGCGCTGCGGTTCGCCATAAAGATAGAAGCTGGGGACCGGGTCGACCGACATGCGCGGGCGCGTCAGGCGGGGCGGGGACGCAGCGGGATGAGCAGGCCTGCGCCGATCAGCGATCCAAGCGCCATGGCGAACGCAACCCAGGGCAGGCTGACATCGAGGCTGAACAGCAAGCCCGCCAATATGGGGCCCAGCGCCGCGCCGCCTCTGCCGACGCCGATGACAATGCCGGTCCCCCCGGCGCGCACGGCGGTCGGGAAGGATTGGGCAACCAGCGCGTAAAGGCCGACGACCGCGCCATTGGTGCAGAAACCGGCGGCGGCGGCAATCAGGCTGAGCCCCGGCAGCGTCGTCTGCTCCTGACCGAACAGGGTAACGAGACAGGTCGAGGCGACCATGGCGATGATGACGAGCGGCCGGATCGCGATCCGCCAGCTGAGCGCGCTCAGCAGCAAGGCGCCAAGCAGGCCGCCGACATTGGCCCATACCAGCACACCGCCCGCGGCCGAAGGCGCATAGCCCATGTCGACGACAATCTTGGGCACCCATTTCAGGATGAAATAGAAGGTCATGATATGGCAGAAATAGGCCAGCGTCAGCAGGATGGTGGTGCGCGCCAGGCCCGGTGCGAACAGCGCGGCGAAAGAGGCTTTGGGCGCGCCGGCATCAACCGGGGGCAGGGCATTGATCAGCGGCTGGCCCAGTCGGCCAAGCGCATCATTGATCCGCGACAAGGCGTTGGCGGGGCGCTTTTGCAGCAGGAAGCCGATCGATTCGGGCAGCAGGAACCAGATGAACGGCAGGAAGAGGGCCGTGGCGATGCCGCCCAGCAGGAAGATGTCGCGCCAATTGCCCGCGACCAGTAATTGGGAGGCGACCGATCCACCCAGGATCGCCCCCGCAGGATAGCCCGCCGCCATGATGGCGACAGCCAGGCTGCGCGCGCGGGCATTGGCGAGTTCGGCGACCATCGCATTGGTGCAGGCGAGCATCCCGCCAATGCCAAGGCCTGTGGCCAGGCGGATGATCGAGAGCGAAATGACGTCCCACGCCTGCGTCGCCGCGCCCATGCCGAGCGCCATGACGATGAGGCAGAAGATAATGGTCGGGCGTCGTCCGATCCGGTCGGCAACATTGCCGAGCAGGACCGATCCGACCGCCATGCCGATCAGTTCCATCGAGAGGACGAGGCCAAGCGCAGCGCGATCGACACCCCATTCCTTCGCGATGCCGGGCGACGCGAAGCTGATGGCCAGCACATCGAACCCGTCCAGCGCATTGAGCAGAACACATAATATGATCGCAATGATCTGAAGCCGCCCCATCGGCGCTTCGTCCAGTTGCCGCCGGAGGTCCGTTGCCTGTTCCGCCATCCTCAATCCTTTATTCTTAGCCAACCGCGAAAATATCGAGCCGCACATGGTCTCTATAGCGCGCCGCGGTGCAGAGAAAGACCGTGCGGCCAAGCCATGCGTGCGGACCATCGCTCGCCACCTCGAACCGGGGGGTGGTGCGAAAATAATAGAGGGCAGGGTCGACTATCTCGCCCGCTGCGATCCGGGCCAGCACCGGGGCGGGCCCATGGCGATAGCCCGGATTGACGATCGACAGGATAGCGCCGTCGCTGGCCTCGATCGAATAGCGGGCGAGAATGTCGGCGGTCCCATCCGGGCGGATGGACTGCCAGTCTGCGCCGCCGGGCAGGATTTTGCCGGTCAGGCGCGGGCCATCCACGCTGCCGCCGGTAATGGGAATGACGCGCTTGCGAACGCCGTCGACAGTGCCAAGTTCCTGCGGCGTGCCGATCAGCACGCGCAGCCGCATGGCAAGGGTGAGCGGCGGCGTAGCCAGTGCGTCGGAAGGTATCGCCATGGCCGGGGTGGCTGCACCGGCAAGCGCGAAACCCGGCATGGCCTTGAGCAGCGTGCGGCGGGGCAGGGTATCGGCCATGTCTCTCCTCTCCACTCTATGGCGGATCGTCCATTATCGATCCTGACGAAATCTCATGCGATAATGCCACATGCCGGTCAAGTCGCTGCATTGTCCGCTGCAAAAGCTGTTGCATCGTCCATATATATGGTTGCTCCGCCCCTGTGCTGGTGGCTGCCAAATGGGCATGATGGACGCAAATCCGTATCGGTTGGAGAGGCTTTTCATGAAAACCCAGGTTGCGATCATCGGTGCAGGCCCGGCGGGACTGTTGCTGGGCCATTTGTTGAGGGCTGAAGGGATCGAAACCGTCATCGTCGAGCGGGCCGCGCCCGACTATGTGCTGGGCCGCATCAGGGCGGGCGTGCTGGAGCGCACGATGACCGACCTGATGGACCAGTTGGGGCTGGGCGCGCGGATGCATGCCGAAGGCCTGCCGCATGACGGCTTTCACCTGGCCGATGGTGAACGGTTGATCCGCATCGACGTCGCAGCGCTGACCGGCAAGCAGGTGATGGTCTATGGTCAGACCGAGATCACCCGCGACCTGATGGAGGCCGCGCCTGAGCGCGGGCTGGAGATCATCTATGACGCGGGCGATGTCGCCCTGCATGATGTCGATAGCGATGCGCCCTACCTGACCTATAGCAAGGATGGCGCAACCCATCGGATCGACGCGCAATTTCTGTGCGGATGCGACGGTTTCCATGGCCCCTCGCGAAAGGCGATCCCGGCGTCGGTCGCGACTGCTTATGAAAAGGTCTATCCGTTCGGCTGGTTGGGCATATTGGCGGATGTTCCGCCCTGCAATCATGAGCTGATCTACGCCAATCACGAACGCGGTTTTGCGCTGGCGTCGATGCGGTCGGAAACACGCAGCCGCTATTATGTGCAGGTGGCGCTGGACGAGAAGGTCGAGGACTGGTCCGACGAACGGCTATGGGATGAACTGGCGATCCGGCTGGGGCCGGAGGCGGCAGCGCAGATGGTGCGTGGCCCCGCGCTGGAAAAATCGATCGCGCCGCTACGGTCTTTCGTGTTCGAGCCGATGCGGTACGGACGCCTGATGCTGGCGGGCGACAGCGCACACATCGTGCCGCCGACCGGCGCGAAAGGCCTGAACCTCGCGGCGTCCGACGTTCATTATCTGTCACAGGCACTGATCGGCTATTTCAGGCGCGGCGACGCCGATGGGGTGGCGGGCTATTCCGACAAGGCGCTGGCGCGCGTGTGGAAGGCGGAGCGTTTCTCCTGGCAACTCACCCGGTTGATGCACCGCTTTCCCGACAATGATGCCTTCGACCGGCGGATGCAGCTTGCCGATCTGGACTATATCGCCTCGTCAGTGGCGGCCCAGACGACGATCGCCGAAAATTATGTGGGGTTGCCGCTATAGGCGCCCGCTGATTCGCTGTTTCTGCCATGATCGGGCAGTGGAAAATGGCGCAGGCGGCAAAAAAGCTGCCTGCGCCATTTGCATTGGCAGCGCGTGCAAACCCCGATGTTTGACGGGTTTTGGCGTCATTTCCGTGAATGATCTCAACAAAAATCGCGCTCAGGCCATTTTCGCAGTTGACCGAATCTGCGGTGTTACCTAGAGGGCTTTTCACCGGACGGGGCGCTGCCAGCGGGTAGCGCTTTGGACGGTC